>Ga0116171_10000006_pt1 | contig 245463 bp, 222 predicted proteins | sample AD_JPNHW2_MetaG_FD_89798 | JGI IMG/M metagenome (GOLD analysis project Ga0116171, IMG submission 89798) | Active sludge microbial communities of municipal wastewater-treating anaerobic digesters from Japan - AD_JPNHW2_MetaG | ecosystem: Engineered > Bioreactor > Anaerobic > Digestate | place...
TGATTCTAACAGGTGTGGAGTATAGATATAAAGATGATCAAATTTATGATAAAAAATTAAAAGAATTTGAAAAAATTATTCATAAGGCAGCTTAATTTTTTGACTTTTCTCATAGTGGAAACTATCTGCGTTAAAACACTTAAAGAACCCTCTACCACCCCCTTATACAGGGGACTCAATGTTTTTTATATGGAGCAAAAAATGGTTACATCCCTGTCTTTAAGCTAGGGTAATTTTGTTGTAAGTTAAATTTGTGATATAGGAATTTCCGTTTATTAAAACACTCAAAGTATCCTGCACCGCCCCAGATTCAGGGGACACAATGGTACTTATGGGAAGCAAAATATTGTTATATTCTTGACTTTAAGTCCCCGGAATGATTCTGTAAATTAAAATTTACGGACCTGAACATTCGAGGAAATGCTGCGTTTTGTATGGAATCACAAATAATGAAGATAAAATATTCTGTATCACCAGGGAAGCTATGGAATTAACAACGCGTTATGAATTAACCGGAGAACCTTTTTACAAAGTTGTTGCAATTGATGCAATGAGAGATATGATAGATAACAAATAATAAATATCAGTATCGCTGAAAGAAAATTTACAGGATAATTTAATATGGATAACAGGATTAGGCAGCAGGTTGAACTCGTGCATATCATAGTCTCGTTATTTGAAGTAGTCGACAGAAGCGGCTACCTGTTCGAACTTGAAAAGTACTTATACTTAGCCGATAATTATCAGTACCTTGCAGAAGCAATAAATATGGTGACGAAAGGTACAGACCCGGAGGAGGTCGCAAAATATTTAAAAGATCTTGTGGATTCGGAACAGGACCCCGATGTTAAACGCCTGAAGAAAATGGTGGAACAGGCTGTCCCGCAGATACAGATCGGGATAGGTACGGCTTACTCAATTAAGTACAGGTTGTTTGCACTTGTTTCACCTGAAGTGGAACATCATTATACAATGAAGCTCCTTGAGTTTGAAAGAAGAAAAAACCTGTTTTATTCAGAGTCGGTATTATTTAATTCAGAACCTGAACTTGTATCCGTTGTGGAAACAATTTTTCTTTTCGGGAAAATCGCAGGGCATCCGGTGGGGATGACAGCAATTGAATACAGAACAATCGCCCTTGCGCTTCTCGGATGTTCCCGGGCGATGCAGGTGAAGATATTTGAATATTTTCCCTTAATTGAAGCTGAAAAATTCCTGGATTTCTACAGCCCGGGAAAAATAAACGAAACTGATGTAATAAATGCCATGCATGAGATTGAAGAATGGGAACGCAAACAGGAGGTTTTAAGAAAGAAAATAATTGAATGGCAGCTTAAGCAGAACAAGGGGGAATAGATCTGCGTATTACTGTTGACTGACCTTTCATTTAATCGTGAAGATTAATAAAACTGATGTTATTTTATTATTAAATTCAAATGGTAACTTTATGGAAAAAACTCTAAAGATCATAATCTGCAGTATCGTGTTCCTGCTTGTTTTTAACCCGGTTTATTCTGATAAGGATGATGATAAATACTATTTCAGCGGTAAATATTACGTTGAATCAACGGGGATTTTTGATGTAATATACGGTCCGGAAGAGGATAAACTTATAATACTTATCAATAAAATGGCATTCAGTGACGCTAAAACAATCAAGCAGATGAGAGCAATGCCTCTGCGGGTGCTGGGATTGTATAAATCCGAAGAAAACAGCGGGAACGATGAACAGAATAAAAAAATTGATCTGCTTGCAAGAATTTCCTTTAAAAAAACCAACAAGGTTGAAATTAACTTATCAAAGGAACAGCATGACAAATATGATGGGGTTGTTATTGAAATGGATAAGGGGGAACCCTGTGAAGGCACTTTCTCTAATTATGCCAAGATGCCAAGCAAAGAGAATCATGATGCAGAGAATGAATATTACAAAAATATAGATAACTCAGAACCAATAGATTACTATGATAAAATGATAGAAAAGGATCTTGAAGATTCTAATTGATTTGAATTAACCAGGATACATAAAATGTTAATCGTAAATAAAAATACAACATTATTAGACCATTATAATAATCATCACAGCATTACGATACCGGGTAGCGTTTCTCTTATTTTTGAATTTACTTTTGCTATAATCAGTGTAGACGCATTGAGCGCAAACCCTGAACCCGCAAGATGAATAGTAAGATTTACCGGCAACGAATCTTACTATTCATCTGTTTTCCATTGAAAAGGTGTCAGGTTAAGTTATAAATATTAATAAATCTCCATATGTTTTGTTATTCGTTACCAACGGCCTTTTTTATCATATCTATAATAGATGCGCTGTCTGTTTCCAGCGCGTATTCCATGACGGATTTTCCAGAGTTATCCTTAACGTCAAGCTTTGCCTTTTTGCTGATTAGAAACTCAACTGCCGCCTTATCACTTATCTCTAGTGCCAGCATAACCGGATATCTGCCCTCGTTATTGCATATATTTACATTTGCGCCGTTATTAACAAGAAATTTTAATGATGCCATATCACAATAGTTATCACTGAAACAGGCCATTAAAGGCGTATTACCTTCATTGTCTTTTATGTTAACATCGGCACCTTTATTTATAAATAATTTTAATAATTCCGTCTGATCTTTTGACGATAATTCGTGTTCCTCATCGATTATGATATAAAACAAGGGTGTTTCACCATTATCGTTTTTTACATTAACCTTGGCACCTTTGGTAAGCAGCAGCGTGATAATTTCAGTATTAGCCGATTTAGATGCAACATGCAGGGCAGTATTACCTTCATTATCACGCAGGTTTAAATCAGCTCCATAATTAATGAAAAATCTGGCCAGATCATGATCATTTTTATTATAGCATTTCCGTATCAGGCATGACCTTCCGGAATCAGCCTGCGCATTCAGATCGGCACCTTTTTTAAGCAGCGCGTTTGCGTATTCTATATTCTCCGTCAGCATAAGAGGAGTTTCTCTGTGATTATTCCGCGCATTCACATCCGCGCCATTCTGCAGAAGAAGGTTGGTGATATCAAGGTTCTTCCCCATGCGTTGTGCTTCATGTAACGGAGTGTTGCCTTCGTTATCCCTGGTATTTACAGATGCGCCGTTATCTATCAGGATTTTGACATTGTTGTAATTCGTATCAGCCATATTGATTAAAGCGGTCCGCCCGCGGTTGTTTTTTGCGTTAACATCCGCACCGGCGGTGATTAATGCCTCAATGATGGGGCTTACATCGGTTGTGAAACTGCATTGATTCCCAACGCTTGTTAAAGCAGTATCGCCGTTATTATCAACAGCGGTTACACTTGCCCCTTTATCAAGAAGAAGCTTGATAATCTTAACATTATCAAGTATACCGCAGGCATACATCAGGACTGATGTTCCATCTTCGGTCGTTGCATTAACATTCGCGCCCTGGTCTATATAATTACTGACAGAGTTATAATCATTATTAACTACCGCCTCGTACAGCATCTGGTTGACATTTGAATCCTCCTGTGCGTAGCCAATCCGCATGGTCGATAGTGTAAGTATCATTGCGATGATAAACAATTTTTTTAGTTTTTCCATTATGATTATACCTCGATTTATTAAAACGATCGTTAGCTTTTAAGCAACATCTACGTAATTTTTGCGTTATCCTGATACATTATGCTGATAATAATTTCCTTAATTCAACGTGAGGTATATTCCCTCATCATCCTGTAGTATTTTAGATTTTATATTCTATACATCCGGGAAATAATTTCAAGAATAAAATAAAATTTAAAAATTAATTCGGGTACTGTAAAAAACAGCTTCATATCGTATTCATTTTCATTATATGCATAACAGATATGCGGTTGTAGAATGACTTTTCAGAAGTGGAGGCCTGGTGCCTTAAAATCGGACATTTGCGTCAGTATTATGACACCAATGGGTGATGGACTGATATCTATCAGGATTTTGACATTGTTGTAATTCGTGTCACCCATATTGATTAAAGCGGTCCGCCGGTGCGGTTGTTCTTTGCATTAACATCCGCACCGGCGGTGATTAATGCCTCAATGATGGGGCTTACATCGGTTGTGAAACTGCATTGATTCCCAACGCATGTTAAAGTAGTATCGCCGTTATTATCAACAGCGGTGACACTGGCCTCTTTATAAAGAAGAAGCCGGATAATCCTGACATCATCCAGTTTGCCGCAGAGGGAAGGCGGGGACTTTTCCAGTCGTTTGAAATACTTCAATTATATAGGAATTTCCGTTTATTAAAACACTCAAAGTATCCTGCACCGCCCCAGATTCAGGGGACACAATGGTACTTATGGGAAGCAAAATATTGTTATATTCTTGAATTTAAGCCCCCGGAATGATTCTGTAAATTAAAATTTGCGCCGCTAAAAATTTCACGAGTATACCAAACACTGCGGTTTAATATTTAAACCATACATATAAAAAATTTAATTTTTTTTAGAAATTCCGCTAAAAATCGAAAAATTTACGGAGGCTTCACCACCCGCCTGTATGGTTTAAAATATCCATTCCTTATACCATGTGTTCTAACCAGCTTTTTTATCTCCGCATCTGCCATAAATGAATACACAGTGTCTTTTATCATTAACGCCATGCAGTCAGGGCATGTATGGCGCTGAAAACCGTTGCTGAATTTTCCGCAGGCTATGAGTTTTTTAACTTCGTCGAGTTTTTCGTCATCAAGCGGGCCGCACATGACCTCAAATTTGTGCGGGTAAATCTCCTTAAATTCAGGCCAGTGCCTTGTCCATACCGACCTGTACATGTTCCAGCGTTCAAGCGCCGGTGTGTAAGCTGTTTTTTTTTCGCATGCAGAAGGTACAGTACATGCATTGTATACGACGCAGATTTAATAAAAAATAAAAATTTTTTTGCTCAGGAGTTACATTCCCCCCGTAACCATTCACAAAAACTTCATTCATACTTAAAATAATTCTCGCACTTCATTCTGAAGATGTTTAAAATGGCATATATCCGGTTGAAAATGATTTTATCGAGGCAAAACAATGGCTGATATAAAAAAGAAGCCCTCAATCATATTTACAAAGTACTCGCCATATACGGTGACAGACCTTGAGCATCTTGAAAACAACCTTGGAAACAGGATCGAAGTCAAACCTGTAATGTCGCTCTGCAGGTGCGGCGAATCAAAACATAAACCACACTGCGACGGATCGCACTGCGAACACCCAATCAACGGAGAAAAGAGCCCTGAACGAGACCCGTACAAATGGAAGGACTATCGCGGTGAAAAGATAACAGTCCATTTCAACCTTGGAGTCTGTTCACATGACACTTCATGTGTAAGGCTGCTTCCTGCAGTATTCAACGTGAACAGGCGGCCCTGGATCCTGGCTGATGCAGCCCCAACCGATGAACTGATTTCAGTGATAAACAAGTGCCCTTCAGGTGCGCTGGCCTATACAATTAACGGAGTTCTGCATAAACGGCTTTACGATGGTGAACCGAAAATCAGGGCGCATGCAAAGGGCCCGATCGAGGTATACGGCGATATAGAACTCAGGGATGACCAGGGAACACAGCCCGAAACCGGTGACCACTACGTTCTTTGCGGATGCGGCTGTTCAAAAAATCATCCCTTCTGCGACGGCCGGCATTTAAGAAAAAAAAGAAAGGCGGACTGATTGGATACCCTTTTAATTAACGCGGAGAATGTTTCCAGGAGATTCGGGACGGTAACTGTTTTTAAAAACATATCGTTCAGGGCAGAGGCAAACAGTTCCATTGCAATAACCGGCCGTAACGGATCGGGCAAGTCCACCCTGCTGCAGATAGCAGCCGGTATCCAGCGCGCCAGTTCAGGCTGTGTGACTCTGAGAGTTAATGACGCCAGCATCAATGCTGAAAATTTTTCCGCGCATGCGGGATACACCGGTCCCCTGGTTAACCCGTATGATATGCTCACAGCCGCAGAGAACCTTGCATTTACAGTAAAAGATAAGGCCGCTGAAGAACGGATCGACGGCATGCTCAATTACTTTGACCTTTACAAAGACCGGGATAAAATTGTAAAATACTACTCCTCGGGAATGAAACAGAGACTTAAACTGATACATGCCTTCATCAATGACCCGGCAATAATACTCCTCGATGAACCGGGGAGCAACCTTGACAGTACCGGCAAAGATAAACTCTTCGAGACAATTGAAAAACTTAAAGAGAACCGCATTGTTATAATCGCATCAAATGAACAGGACGAAATCAATCTATGCAGCGGCAGGGTGGAACTTGGATAACAGAATTTATAAACACCTGAAAAAGGACCTCCTTGTTGAATTCCGGAACCGTTCAGCGGTCAACATAAGCTTTGCCTTTGCCGGAATCACGACACTCGCAGTAAGCCTTGCATCCGGAGGTATTAAGCTGGACGCGAACATTCAGTCGATCCTCTTCTGGATAATTATCTTTTTCAGCGGAATGAGCGGGCTTGCACACACCTTTATACGCGAAGAGGAGGAGAGGACAGCCCTCTTCCTGGCAATACATTCCATTCCTGAAGAGGTCTATATTGCCAAACTGCTTTTTAACCTTGTATTCTTTATATTCATAGCGGCTGTTATAACCCCGTTATACATTTTTTTCATGCAGGCGGTTCCGGTTCACCTGCTGCACTTTTCGCTTACAGTTCTTGCCGGCAGCATTGCCATAGCATCAGTGTCGACAATCCTGGGCGCCATAGTATCAAAGGCTGAAAACCGCGGGACACTTTTCACGGTGATATCCTTCCCCCTGATGCTCCCGGTGCTCTGGATTGCCATTATGACAACAACAGCCTGCCTTGAATCCGGCGCAGCACCGGAATTACGCGGCATCCTTTTTTTACTTGCCTTTTCAGGTGTCATCATTTCCGCATCATATATGTCGTTTAAATTCATATGGATGGAATAGTATGAAGGCTTTACGGCTTGTTCAGTATATAATCGTCGCGGTCATGATGCCTGCAGTTTTTTACATGGCGCTGGTATGGGTACCGCCCGCAATGGGTCTTGGAGACGCGAGCAGGATCCTCTATTTTCACGTACCCATCGCATGGAGCAGTGTTCTGGCTTTCCTTGCATCCGGTTATTATTCAATCCGGTTCCTCATGAAAGAGAATTCCAGCTATGAACTTTACGCATGGAACGCCGCATACACCGGTCTTGTATACTCTGTGCTTACTGTGATAACAGGTTCTATCTGGGCGCACATAAGCTGGAACATCTGGTGGAACTGGGACCCGCGCGAAACATCGGCAGTTATTCTGCTGCTCATATACATTGCGTACATAAGCCTCTACTCATCGTTAAAGGAGAGGCCGGGCCGCGGAAAAATCAGTGCTGTATACCTTGTAATCGCTGCTGTGGTTATGCCATTCTTTGTGTTCATCATACCGCGTATCTACAGGTCACTTCACCCGGACATGATATTCGGTTCAGAAAATAAATTCGACCTTGAACCGTCAATGCGCATCACGCTCCTGACGTCAATAGCGGTATTCACCCTGCTTTATTTTATTATTATCAGCCTGATGAACCGCGCCTCTATCCTGGAAAAAACAATTGGGGAGAACATTCATGATAACTGAAGTTATAATTGCCTTATGCGTTATATGGGCAGGCATATCCTTTCTCCTGTTCAGGATTGACAGGAGAATCACTTCACTTGAAAGGAAAGTAAATGAAAAATAAAAGGATCCTAGTCTTTATAGCTTTTATCGTCCTGGTGGTCGCTTCGATCCTCCTGCTGGGAAAGGATATGTTCTCCCCTTACGTTTCGTTTTCATACGCAAAGAATCACCCTGACAAATATGTGCAGGTAATAGGGAAGAGGGGAAGTGTGGTCCCGGCCAATACTGAGGGTAAGGGCTACACCTTCACCTTGATCAGCGAAAAAAATGAGCAGATGAACGCATGGACCACAGAAGCAAAACCTGCAAACTTTGAGCATGCCGAAGAGCTTGTGGTAATTGGAAGGTATTCTAAAGAAAAAAATATTTTCATCGCAGATAAAGTCCTCACCAAGTGCCCGTCAAAATACCAGAAGGAAAAGAAATAATATGAATATCGGAACAATACTGATCGCAACAGCAATGATGCTCTCTGCAGCATCCGCAATGTTTTTTATCCGGAGCAAAAAGGGCACGGTTGTACTGCAGATTAACGCGGCACGCAGATCCTACTATGCGGCTTCCGCCCTGATTCTTTTTTCAGTTATAATGCTTCTCAATGCTCTGCTTAACAATGAATTCCAGTACTCCTATGTTTATAACAATTCAGCTGCCGGTATGCACCTTGTGTACAAAATCGCTGCTCTCTGGGCCGGGAGCGAAGGAAGCTACCTTATCTGGACACTAATGCTGAACTTAATGGGACTCTACCTGATCAGCAGGAAAGTAGATGATGAGGATATTCTTCTTTCAGTTACGGCATTTATGCAGGCGCTTATGCTGATAGTTGTACTGGTTAAAAGCCCCTTTGTAAAAGTATGGGTTGATCACCAGTATTTTCAGCCTGGAATGATTCCATCCGACGGGCAGGGTATGAATCCGCTTCTTATGGATCCATGGATGGTTGCCCATCCTCCGGTTCTTTTTCTTGGTTACGCTTCGGCGTCAATAATATTTGCCTACGCAGTTACCGCGCTTATAAGAAAAGAGTATGACAGCTGGATCGAACCCGCTTACAAATGGCTGATCTTCAGCACATTCACCCTTGGTCTCGGCATTTTCATGGGCGGGTACTGGGCCTATACAGTTCTGGGCTGGGGCGGTTACTGGGGATGGGACCCGGTAGAAAACTCATCGCTTGTGCCCTGGATCGTCAGCATAGCACTTATGCATAGCATGATGCTTCAGAAACGCAAGCCCGTACTTAAAAAGACAAATATAGGCCTTGCCCTAATATATTTCATACTTGTATTCTACAGCACTTTCCTTACCCGCAGCGGGGTGCTTTCAGAATTTTCAGTACACTCCTTCCAGGAATCGAATCTTAAAATTTATCTCGGGATAATGCTGGCACTCTTCATAATTGGATCGCTTTTCATTTTTATCAGGCGCTTCAGGGGGATTAAGTCCGAGTCATTAAAACAGGAGCTCTTCAACCTTGAAAACATGACTGTATTCGGTATCATCGTTCTTCTATTCTACTCTTTCATAATTCTCTCAGGAACGTCAATGCCCATAATCACGGGACTCACCGGAAAGGAGCCCGTACCTGTAACAGCAAATTTTTATAACAACATATCAGTCCCCATGGGGATAATGCTGATTGTTTTCATCATTCTCTCTGCTGTTTCATCAATAAAATACTCGAAGTTTGTACTCGCATCTGCATGCGCTGTATCTGTTGCATTCACTGCTCTTGTGAATATATTTTTCGGATTCAGCCCGGTTACAGCGTCATTCACCGCGGTTTCTTTTTTACTCCTGCAGCTCATGCTTTATGATCTCTACACAAAGGGCCGGGGTGTGATTCTTTCTTCGCGCACCGCACACCTGGGCATTGCCGTAATGGTAACCGGCATAATAATTTCCGGCTACTATTCATGGACAGAAGAGGTTCAGGTCAGCACAGGACAGACTGTAAGCGCCGGAGATGTTTCAGTTAAACTTAATGGTTTCATTGAAGGGCCTGAACAGGCAATAGGCATCACAATCGGCAGAAACAACAGGTTTCGTGACGTATCGCTTGCGTACCGTCTTGATGAAAACCTGAAGCCGTTCTACAAGGAACCTTACCTTGTTCCCGGTGTTGCAGGTGATATATATATCTCCCCCGCAGAGTATATCTTTTCAGCTATTGAGTACGGGACAGAAATTTTCCAGAAGGGCGACGAGAAGGATGTAACAGGATTGAAAGTAAAGTTTACCGGTTTTGACATCAGGAATATGGGTAAACCCGACATGTCAATCTATGCCAACCTTGTCGTAAACGGCAGGCCGTACAGGCCGGGCTTATACCTGCAGAATGACGAGGTTAAAAACGCCAGCCTCACATTAGCGGGTACAGACAGGGTCATTTCACTTGAAAAGATAATGGTAGACCACGAGGTTGTGATCATCAGAATTGCTCCATCAGCAAAGGAGACTCTTCCGCCAGATTATGCAGTGCTTAATGTTTCCTACAAACGCATGATCTGGCTTGTGTGGCTGGGAACAATATTTATAAGTGCGGGATTAATACTCTCCATGGTAAGACTATACCGGGTAAAAAAAAGTTAATCATCCGATTAACTTCTCCTGTCCCTTAACTGCGGGCAGGGGAAAATCCTCCGGCTTCATGTTCAAGCAGCATCCTCTTTACATCAACGCCGCCTGAATAATTTCCCATTGATCCGTCTCCCCTGATCACCCTGTGGCATGGAATTATAACCGGAAACGCATTTTTAGCCATTACGTTCCCGACAAACCTTCCGCCCCTTGCTATTCCGCTTCTCTCTGCAAGAGCGCCGTAACTTATTGTTTCACCGGGCGTAACCTTTATCAGCTCCCTGTAAACATTCAGCTGGTTTTCGGTGCATCCGGAGACATCAAGAACGATCATCTTTTTACCTGAACAGGAGGCGGGATTAACGGTTTCGTTTATCCCGGTAAAAATTATTTTATGTGAAGAATCTGTTTTTTTAGCCGAATAATCATCGAGCCAGTTGAACAGCATCTGAACATTGAACGGTATTTCTTTTGACCGCTGCTTTCCGTGTGAGATAAAATCTATCGTGATTACAGCACCAGGGGACGCGGTGATTTTAAGACTGAATATTTTACCGGCGTAAAAGTACTGGTTTATGATTCCGGAAGGTTTCATGACCGCAGTATAAGTTCAGCCTGCGCCCTGTCTGATTCGATCTGTCTTACCAGGGATTCTGCAGATTCAAATTTCCGTTCATCCCTTATCTTGCTGTAAAAGGTCAATGTAAGAGGCTCATCGTATATATCTTCGCTGAAACTGAATATGTTCACTTCAATACTCCTGGAAGTGCCGTTGAATGTTGGATTGAAGCCGATGTTGAGCATCCCCCCGTATTCCTTTCCCCTGATGTTTACAGATACGGCGTAAACCCCTCCCGCAGGGATTATTTTATCCGGAGAGAAAGGCTTCACATTCGCTGTGGGGTAACCAAGGTGTCTGCCGCGTCCTTCTCCTTTTATCACTGTACCTGAAAACGTATACTTTCTGCCGAGTAGTTTTTCAACATTCTCCATGCTGCCGCTGTCAAGTTCCTTCCGCAGCAGGGTTGATGATACGGCATTTCCGTCTATGGCTTCAACCGGTACCTGCGTAATAAGGATGCTTGTGCGTTTCGCAAGGGCGTTTAGGTAATCAATGTTGCCCTCACGGTTTTTACCGAACGCATGGTCGTACCCTATGACAATCTCGCGCGCGCCAAGCCTCCCTATCAGCAGCTCATGATAAAACTGCTCTGCAGTGAGGTCAGCAACCTCCCGCGTGAATTCAAGCATTATGATATTCTTTACCCCCAGGGCTGCAAGGGCCTGCTGTTTCTCTTCGACCGTGGTTATCATCCGGCATACTGACCCGGGATGGATAACAGTCCTGGGGTGGTTCCTGAATGTAATAACAAAGGGTTCACCTGAATGTTCTCGCGATTTAAGAAGGAGTGTTTCGATGATCTTCCTGTGCCCTGTATGTACGCCGTCGAAGTTGCCTATTGTGACAACAGGATTGACAATGCTGCCGTTATTTTCAGGAATCTCATGGTATATTTTTATATTATCATTGCTCATAACCGGTTCCGCCAGTACAGAAACCATTCTGCAGGTGCACTGCCTCTTTTCAAGATATTTTTTACCTGCCCTTCTGCCCTGTATAGTTAAAGATCAGCGCCGGAATGACCCCTGCGGCGATTCCGCAAAGGTCCGCAGCAAGGTCCATCAGCGAACATGAACGTCCCGGTATCCATATCTGTATGCCTTCAATAACAATTCCATAAAGCATAAGCCATAGTCCGCACCTCAGGTACATTCGGGGGTACGCGCGCAATGCCAGCAGAGACAGAACAAGAAAAGCTGCCAGGTGATTCAGTTTGTCACTGAATCCTGTTTCAAGTGCATAATTGCCGGGTGTAACGGCCAGCATCATGATAATAACCAATCCGGCCCATAGCATGTATTTATTGATAATCGGGTTATTCAGGATCATATTATGCAGCCCTCCTCAATTTTCAATACATGTTTATAATCCGCGTGTTATGACTATCCGCTATAATAAAATTACTGTTATCATGATCCGGAAAAAAGTGCCCTTTCAAGTTACAATAAAAAAATAATATACAACCACCGTGGACTCATATTATAATCGACATTATGATTATTTAAACTCAAATTACCATTAATAGATTGTACAACATGTAATCATATACAACCGGCGTTATGAAAAATATAAAGTTAATAATATTAATCGCAATAGCTGCTATAAGCCTTGAAATCTCAGCAGAGATTCCGGACGTCTTATACCATTTAAATGACAGGGGTGAAATAATCGGTCACTACAGCATTTATGCTAAAAACGATATTCTATTCTGTTCCGGAGATGATCCGGCAGGCAGTGAAAACAACCGGGCTGCAGAACTCATGATGATAGGCGAATTCAATGCAGCATCAGAGGTTTTTGAAGATGCATTAAGGCATGCACCTCTATTCCTTCCGTTCCGTTACAACCTTGGAATCTGCTACCTCTATCTGAATAAGCTGGACCTGGCAATGATGCACTTTACAAAGGCAAAACAGCTTGTACCCGAATATGATAAAATCTATCTCCAGATAGGATACATCTATGACCGTAAAAACGACGAAACCCGTGCGCTGGATTATTTCAGTAAAGCCCTGCAGTTGAATCCCAATGAACTGAATACATACATCCTGATTGGTGATATTTATTTTAAACGTAACCAGATGAACATTGCGCGCAAGTATTACGAAAAAGCCCTTAAAATTAACCCGGTTTACCCGAACGGTCTGCTGGGTCTTGCGAAAATTCATTTTAAAAAAGAGGAATATATAAAAGCCATAGTTCTTTTTAAATCCATAAATACAGGAGGAGACTATGATAAATCACTTCATTTTTATTATGCCGAATCCTCATTTAAACTTGGTGATTACCGGAAGGCCGCAGAGGAGTATGAAAAACTGCTCAGCTTCAGAAATGACCGGTTTTTTCTTGTTAATTCGGTCCTGCTGATAAAACATAAACTTGATTTATCGCGCAGGTTTATTGAATAGAACCGGCTTCTATTTAATAGTCAGTTTGGAAATCTCTATCCTGTACAGGTTATATGCGTTTGTGAGCATTACTTTAATATTCCTGTTAAGCTCCCTGTCTGTTGATCTCCTGTTCATATACTTTTCAATTTCATCAAACTGGTTTTTCAGCTTGATGCCTATGTTTTCAAGCTCACCGGCGATTGCAATTGATGTAATAGATCTGTTCCCGGAAGAAACTGTTTTTATCTGGGCCTCAATCTGCGCTTTAAGCTCCTTCTGCCTGTCTATCTCCTCCTCTTTGCTGTCAAGCATCGAGATCGCAATCATATTAAAATTCACAGGAGATATATACTCGTAGTGGGTGCGGTCGTAAACAATCTCTGAAACAAGCATTTCGGGTAATATCAGCGAATAAAATTTGTTTCTTATAAGCTCTTCAGTATGACCATCAAAGAAAATCCTGTTGGATACGGGCAGCCGGTTTTCTGTCCTGTTTGAAAGGCCGGAATACTCGAAGAGTTCATCACCCGAAACCAGGAATTCATCAGTCACAAGGTTAATTCCGACATTTATATTTCTACTCATAATATTAGAATTATTATAACTGCGCAGCCCGCCGCATATTGTAATAGCGGCTGAGAGAGCTTCGAATGGATCATTATAACAGATAGTTATCCTGTTGCTCTCCTTGTGCGAAATATTGCCCGATGTTCCCTTAAGTTCCGGGATCAGGAGCAGGTCACATAACAGGTAGAGCTCTATTAATTCATAATAGTTTAAACCCTTCTCAAGGCTGCTGAAATTCAAAATATCAACAGTAAGCACCGTGATTCTCTTTTTATCTATGCCGGTGAACCTGTTGCTCTCCCTGGCAAGCGTTCCAGGCTGCGGAAGTTCATACTTCCTGAATATATTTATTATAAAATTTTCAATCTCTTTCAATTCATCTTCCGGAAGCTTTTGCAGAATATCAATAATATCCCAGCTTATACCGTACTCCTCTCTAAGAAGTGAAATAAGAAAAAAATTAAAATCCGGTGTATGAATATCTCTCAGAACAGACAGTATCTCCCGCTGGATAGCCCTGTTTTTAATGATGAGCATCTCCCGGACAGACCTGAACGCATCCTTGCTGCCTAGGCGTATGAGGATCATGCATGAAAAAATCCTTACCCTTATGCCCGGATCTTTAAGGTATTCCTGTACCTGGCGCGACAGTTGCTGCTTGCTGTAATCAGCCCGCACAGCCATAATTGAACATATCGATTTTACAATAGTCTCTTTGAGTATCTGGTTCTTTTCATTGATAAAAAGCTCATGCAGGTAATCAATATCCTCGGTAAAAGCGCAATGGCCCAGTCCCGCAATAGCTTTCTGACGGATTACACTGTCATTGTTGTTTTCGATAATCTGCTTAAACACATTCGTTGCATTGATATTCGATTTTACATTCTGCGTCATAAGGATTCCTGTAATTCCCGAAACTATTTCACCGGTGGACGCAAAATTATTCTTCAGGAATTCAACAAGAATATTGAGCAGCCTTTTTTCAGTAAATAATGGAAGCAGCTGAACTGCTTTCACCTGTTCCTCCGGGGAACCCGCTGTCAGCATGATTTCAACTTCACTAAGCATATATGAATAGTTGATCCTGCTCAGTGCGACAATTGCTCCTTCATAAATATCAGGGTCAGGATATTTCTTCAGGTAGTTGTAGATATATACCAGCGACTTGGCTGCACCCTCAATCTGCAGCACCTCAATAATCCTGCAGAGCCTTACAATCCTTGACTGCAGGTATCGTTTGTCAAAATTAACTGTTTCAAGCCTGGCCACGGTGTTGTCACGTGACACCCGGTCATCGTCAAGCATGAGGTCAATAAGGCATGAAAGTGATTCGTTATCTTCTGGTGTAATGTAGTAAATCCATTCAGCCATAAGGGGAAGTATTCTTCGTGCAAAATCCTTACCCTCGTTGGTAAATCCTCCCAGCAGCCTTCTCTTTTGTTCCGGGTTCATTTTTTTCAGAATGTAGTTTCTTACACGGCGGAAATTTTCGGGTAAGGAATTATCTACAACATCGGGTATCATGAACTCGCGCCTGTAGGTTTCAAAGAACGCCTCCAGGGTTGCTGAAATGTAGCTGAACATTTTATCCCTGAACAACGTGTATGTCCTGGATTTTTCCTTACCGCTGAAATACCTGTAAAAAATCAGGACAATAAGCTCGTTGTCCCTCTCCTGTTCCACGTTCATCGATATCAGGTTTCGTAAAAGTTTTTCAGGAAAACGGATCAGTGTAATATTGCTGTATATCGAATAGAGCACCATGCGCCGGAGCCTGTCATCTTTTGACTCAAGGGCTTTCATCGTATATATTACGGATTCCCTGTGGTTGCATGAAAGCATGGCATTTATAAATGCTGCTTTTGTTTTAATCGAATAGTTCTCAAACCTTGCAGTAATCTTGCCCAGCAGCACTTTTATATTAAGAAGCAGTTCTTCATCCGGGGTCATCTGTTTTTCAACGATTCCCTCATACAGCGGGTGTTCACCGGTTTCATCTCCAGCTTCCTCTTTATATATTTCCTGGTTCAGGTTATATATTGAAAGAAATACATGGTATGACGTTTCATCATCATTCCGCTTTAGAAGTTCTTCGTAAATTTCAGTTTTCCTGATTAATGACAGTGAGCTTACTGCGCTGTAAAAAAGCTTGCCGTTCTGGTTATTCCGGGTCGTTGCAATTATATATGAACCGGCTTCTGCATCGGCGGCTCCTATATATCTTAATGTGTTAAACGCTTTTCTCAGCAGGGCTCCGGCTTCCTGGTCATCTTTGTGCTTTTCGATAAAATTGATGACCATCGGAGATTCATTTACAGAGCCGTTTTTTCTGAGAAAATCAAGGATTATATCCTTCTCCACTGAAGAGATTTTTTTTTCGAGCAGGGAAGTCATTACAGGAATCAATGTTTTATCGTCGAATCGGGCAAGAACATTAATAGCGCTGGCAGTAATGTCCCCGCCCTTTTCAATTTCTCTCAGTAACAGGTTTTTGCCCGCCTCAGATTTGAGAATGCCGAGGATATTATGAAAGGCCACACGTTCATAAGGATCAAGTTTGAAACTTCTGCTAATTTCCAGTTTAATGGACTGGAGAAAGTTTTTTTCTTCGCTCAAGGGATTCACCCGCTCATAATTTGTATTATATCTGCCCGGAAAACAGTAAAAAATATTCCGAAAAAACCTGTTATACGCCTTGTATTTAATGTCGGTTTATTTAATTACCGGGAAAAGACAAAATCACACGCTTTTAATGAAGTTTTGACGGTTTGTATTTAAAAGTATGCTTTTAAATCCTGTTAACACAGAATTACCGCCTGAAAAAGTTAAAGATTTACTACTGAAAATAAATTGACTCTTGTGCGGTATTAATATTAAATTCAGTCTGATTTAATATGTGCAATCAATTCTACAAAGGTGAAGGAGCATAGTAATGAAAAAAGTATTTAAAGTCTCATTATCCTGTATTCTTCTGGCTGTTTTAGTATCCTGCGGAGGCGGTAAAAACGTCAAGGATGATAAAGCATCGGGAAAAGGAAATCCTAACAGGGGCCAGGAAACCGGGTATGCGACAATTTTCGATAATGATACAGCCCTTGCCAGGGACAGGGCAACTGATGATGCAAAGAGAAAGCTTGTAATAAAAATACTTGGCGAATCAATCAGGGGCCAGAGTATTATGGAGAATTACGAACTGGTATCAAATATAGTTGAGGCCAAGTCATATGGTCTTGTAAAACAAATTGAAGTAATCAAACAGGGTAAATCCGGCGATACAGAATACTTTGTGACTATCGAGGGAACCGTTGAACCTGGCGTAGTAGAAGACGCTATTGAAGATGCACTTGAAAGATACGGAAGACCCAAATTTATGGTGCTGGTTGATGAAAACATCGAGGGTGATAAAAATGCCCCGGGAATGACTGTTACTGAACTCACAATCATGAATATAATGGGTAGCTCCGGTTTTGAATTTGTTGATGCAGCCATGACACAGGAACTCATGAGGAAAGAAAGAACAAAAATGCAGAAGGCAGTTTCAGGTAAGGTTTCTGACGATGTTCAGGACCTGCTTCTCGATGATGCGGGCGCAGAGGTGATAATTTTCGGGACAGTAGCTGTTACCGACCAGTCATCGGCAATGATTGAATATACCAAAAACATGAAGTCCAAGCAGGCAAACATCAACCTCAAGGCGGTGGATGTTTATACCGGAAGCATTATTGCAACAGCTGTTGGCAACGCGGCCAGTGTTCACATTGACGGCAAGACCGCAGGAAAGGATGCGATCCAGAAATGCCTTGGCCAGAGTAAACTTCTTGGAAAGAATGACGACGACAACAAGTTCCAGGCCGGCGTCTTCATGGAAACAATTATCAAAAAATTCGTAAAAGCGGCAAACAACAGGGAGATCAAGATTATCATAGCCGGCCTGGATGCAGCCGAACTCAAGGATTTTAAAGATCAGGTATCAAACAGGATACGCGGAGTACAGAAAGTAATCGAGAAGGGCAGGGATGGTAAAGCTGCTAAACTTGAAGTATACTTTGCAGGAAAAACCAACGATTTTGAAGACGAACTTTCAGCCAAGGCTTCGGCAATGGGATATGAAATCATCGTCACAACATCAAGACCGAATAAACTGATTATGACCGCAAGAAAGATAAACTGATTACATATAAATTGAATGTTAAAAAAAGGCTGCCTGTGGCAGCCTTTTTTTAATTACAGGGTCTTGCTGGAAAGCTCCTGAGCCGCATTATCAATACTGCCGTACTTTTTTAACAACCTGTCCCTCAGACCTGAAAATTCACTGCTCCTTTTATAATCAGCAAGAAGCCTGATACTTCCGGTCCGCCGTGCCGAAATAAAGCATTCCTGATCCTCCTTGTCCATTTTTACAAAGCGTTCAAGCGGAGCAAGAATTGCATCCCGGTCTCCGGGCAGTTTACCGTTTGCATCTTCAATCAGGTTCATCATATGGTCGCTCTGAATATAACTGGTAACTCCTTCAAGCGCACTTATCATATTATATATCTCCTGAACCTTCTCCTTCTCTGTAAGAGGATCCCAGTCGCCCCTTAACATCATTTCATGCAGCGGGGTTCCCGGCACAGGGGTAGTAGTCCTGATTCTTATAAATGAAGGATTGACTGCGTTCAGGACACGGGCTGTTTCATACGCATTCTCCTCGGCATACTGTCTTCCTCCAAGACCGGGCATATAGTACTCCGAGAGTTCAAATCCCGCATCGATCACTTTTTTCCCTGAACTGATATGTTCTTCCGCTGTAACACCCTTGTTTATCATTTTCAGGACGTTATCCGAGCCGGACTCCATCCCGATATGGACCCTGTTGAGTCCTGCGTCACGTATAGCCTTTAACTCCTCCGGTGTACGGGCCACCAGGGTCTTTGACCTTGTGTAGCAGGTAATCCTCTCAATTGTAGGGAACTTCAGCCTGATATAATTCAGTATCTCCACAAGCTCTGCAGGCTTAATGACCATGGAATCAGCATCCTGCAAAAAGAGGCTCCTCATACCGTAGTGCATCCAGAAGAGCATCTGCTGCAGGTAATGGGGATTTATATTGTCCTCCGAGACAAGCTTGTTTACCATCTCCTCGTTGATATAACCTGAACTTTCGTTTACATACATCCTGCTTCCGACCCTCTGAACTATATGGTGCATTGAATCTATATCAGCCTTGATTTCATCAACACTCCGCAGTGAAAACTTCCCGCTTTTATAAACCGGGCAGAACGCGCACTTGTTCCACGGGCAGTTTCGGGTAACACGCAATAAAACGCTGTATGCTTCGCTCGGCGGCCTTATGGGTCCCAATTCAAATTCATACATACTCTTTCCCCCGTTTTTCATTTGTATATGCCGCCTGTAAAAAGTTAAACTAATCAGGTAAGTAAACACCGATTATCAGGTTATGTTTATCCCAATAAACATCCTGTAACAGGTTTTGAATCAAAAAATAATTTGACACAAGTGTCTATAAAAAAAATGATTAATAACTACGATAACAGGATAATTCAATGGAAGATACAAGCAGCCTGATACAGATACGTAAAGACAAGATAAATGAAATCAGGGAGAATTTCGGAGTAAATCCCTTTCCCTACAGGTACGATGTAACACATCACAGCAGGGATATAATCGAAAATTTTGACAGCTACTTTGAATCTGCGCAGAAACTATCTGTTGCAGGCCGCATAATGGCAATGCGGATTATGGGTAAGGCGAGTTTCTGCACCATTCAGGACAGGGACGGCAGGATTCAGCTTTACCTGGCGGAAAACGGCATTGGAGAATCCACATACAATCTTTTTAAAAAGCTCGATCTTGGCGATATAATAGGAATTAAGGGAATCGTCAAAAAATCGAAAACAGGTGAAATAACCATTTTTGCCGATGAATTTACCCTGCTCACTAAAAATATCCGCCCGCTTCCCGTTGTTAAAGAAAAGGACGGCGAAACCTTTGACCTCTTTGCTGACAAGGAACTGCGCTACAGGAACAGGCAGGTTGACCTTATAGTAACACCCGGGGTCAGGGAAACCTTTATCAAAAGAATCCAGATCATCCGAAACATAAAACGTATCCTTGACAGCAAGGAATTTTTTGAAGTTGAAACACCTGTTCTTCAGCCTGTATACGGTGGAGCAGCTGCATCCCCTTTTACTTCACATCATAACGCACTGGACATCAATCTTTTCCTCAGGATCTCCCTTGAGCCCTACCTTAAACGACTTATTGTCGGCGGATTTGACAGGGTGTACGAGATAGGAAAATGTTTCCGCAACGAGGGTATCGACAGGACACACAACCCCGAATTCACGATGCTCGAACTTTACCAGGCATACGCTGACTACAATGACATGATGATCCTTGCTGAGGAACTTATAGTCAATACTGCCATTGCAGTTAACGGTACCACAAAAGTCAGTTTTGATGGAAAAGAGATTGATATCAAGACTCCCTGGAAACGCATCAAAGTGACTGATGCCATAAAAGAGTATGCCGGAATAGATGTCATGGCCATGGGCGATGAAGAAATTAAAGATGCCCTGAAAAAATACGGAGGAGAGGTCAAGGGTGACTATATCCGCGGGCTTGCAATTGATGAACTCTTCCAGGTACTGGTCGAGGACAAACTCATCGAGCCCACATTTGTCACTCACCAGCCCGTTGAAACAACACCGCTGTGCAAACCTGATATTGAAGATGAAAGGTTCCTCCAGAGGTTTGAACTTTTTATCAACGGAACTGAATTTGCTAATGCATACAGCGAATCGAACGACCCTGTTTTTCAGCGTAAGACGCTTTACGAGCAGTCGCTCAGGCGCGATGTGGACGAAGAGGCACCACCGATGGATGAAAACTTTGTCCAGGCCATTGAAGCCGGGATGCCTCCCACCGGCGGCATGGGTATAGGTATTGACAGGCTGGTAATGCTGCTTACGGGAGAAATGTCGATAAGGGATATATTACTCTTCCCGACAATGAAACCGGAGTAGTGTAATCGGAAACAGACCGGCTACAGCGGAATACTACTGCTCAAGCCTGTTGAGACAATTATAGAAATGACTTTTTGTCCAATCCTTCAGTTTATCCATCGGAAGATTTTTAATCTGTCCCGGGTTACTGACCAGTTCCCTGTTGCCGCTTGCCTGCGCGATATATGAAATATAATTTACTGCAGCGATCCGGTGGGGATTCATCTGCCCGTAATTCAGGTAGCTATACAGAACTGAAAGACCAAGGTACTGATTCGAATATATAGTGCTGGAAAGTGATATTTCTTCACCTGTTATCTGGTCAAAACTGCGGAATTTTTTGTCCAGGTATTTGTGCGTCAATTCATGAATAACAAACATTCTCCATATTTCAGCCTTTATTGTTGAAGAATCGCGGAACGACCTCAGCAGGCAAAACCTGATATCCTCGGTGACCCTGGACCCGACAAAAAATCTCGATTTTATCTCTTTACCCGAAAGAACACCCTTTGCAATAATATAGTCATTATTAACCTCATCAGGGCTTATATAGATCAGGTCATAATAGAGTGTTGTATTACTTGTTGAAAATTCATCATAATAAATATAGGGTTTTATATAGAACATCTCCTCCTGAAGGTCCAGAAGCGGGTGCCTGATATCGATCCTGATCTTTTCACCATAAATGATATAATCAAGACTGAGAGGTACATTGTTAGCGGTTTTATCGGTATAAAACTTGAGGACCACATTTCTTTTAAGAAGATGCTTTTCGATCTCCTTCAGCTCTACATCAGAGAATAGCTGGGGTTCAAGATACACTTTAAGAAGCAATTCAGCTTCCTCGAAAAGCTTAGAATCCTGGATTGTCGCCAGATAGTTTTTATATGCCTTTACATTGAAACCGTAGTTCCCCATCTCTTTAAGCGAAATTGTCCCTTTTTGGATCAGGTTCACAAAATGCTGATTTTCATTAAAGAGCAGTACAATATATGCGTAAAATTTACCGTTAACCGTATTAAGGCTTACAGAGGAATAATTGTATTCTGCCGTGTAATCAGGCTTGTAGGTATCAGCATAACCAGTATTGACTGTGGATGAGAAAAATACCGGAACTGCCAGAAATAATAACAATAATTTTTTAATTATTAGTTTCATATATAAATATTAAATAACAACATACGTCAGTAGAAAACTAATGTATGTATAAATAATGATAACACCAGCCATTATAATTATGGCCATGGAAATTTTAGGATACTTATAGACAATTTTATAGAGGGCTGAATTCTTAAATCTCATTATAAACCTGATGATGCTTAATGATAATCCATGTTTCACTTTTTTTTCCTGTAAGTATTAAATTCCGTCTTTGCAGTCAGTACCGCTTTTCCTGCGGGTATAATTTCAAAGGTATTATTCCGGTCATCCAGTTAAATAACATTACTAATAATTGACAAAAATGTAAATTCATTTTTTCTATGTAATCTATTTAGTTCATTACGCTTCATGTTATAAAAATCGTACCTGAAGCGTTTAGCCTGGGGAATAATAATGACTGAAATACTTATCCTTATGTCTGCCGGTATATTTATAGGTTTTTTGGTTCGGGGCAGGCAGCGTTTAATTTTCATAATTGAGAAAACCACCGGGTTTTCTATTTATATTCTGCTTTTTCTGCTGGGAATTTCAGTCGGCACTAATGAAAAGGTAATATCCAGCTTCGGGAGGATCGGTTTTAACGCAATTATTATCGCTCTCTCATCTGTCGCAGGAAGCATCCTCCTTTCATTCATTTTATATAAATTCCTTTTCTCCAGGGATGACTATTAATGAAAGGAAGTGTAATTATCATCCTCTTTTTCACAGCAGGTCTTGTGCTGGGAATTAATAATCTATCCCCGGACCTTTTCATTAAATATGACCCGAGTGTATATGCGCTCTATTTTCTCATGTTTTTTGTCGGCATCGGCATAGGTGCAGACAGAAATGTCTGGAAAATCCTCGGAGATTTGCATTTTAAAGTTCTGATGATACCTGTCACTGTGATCGCCGGTACACTTGCCGGCAGTGCTCTTTGTTCAATTTTTCTGCCGGATATTAATCTTGCTGACTCCCTTGCAGTTGGTTCAGGATTCGGGTATTACAGTCTATCCAGTATTATTATATCGGAGATCCGCAGCGAGATCCTTGGTGTTACTGCCCTCCTGTCAAACATCTCGCGTGAAATTTTTACACTTATTGCAACCCCTTTACTCGTAAAAATATTCGGCAGGCTTGCACCTGTTGCATCAGGCGGTGCAACATCAATGGATACAACCCTTCCTGTTATTTCAAAATATTCAGGTAAGGAATATGCCGTGCTTGCAGTATTTAGCGGAATCATACTGACAGTGCTTGTGCCCTTTATAATTACATCTATCTACAAAATTGCGTCATTATTCTCCTGAACCTGTACCAGGATCTTAAAGGACATTATCTAAGTTTTTGTTATTAATTATTCCAAGCAGGGCATATATTGTCTGCAGATGCGGTACCGGAACATACTTTGCTTCAGCTATCCTGACTGCATTTCCCAGTATAACTTCAATCTCCATGGGACGCCTGGATTCATAGTCAAGCAGCATGCTTGTTTTATAGGGCTTCATTTTTGCAGTATCTTTAATATTTTTCCTGATCAGTGCCTCATCAAGCGGGTGTCCATGAGCAGCAGCAACCTGTGTAACTTCACGCATGATTGACTCAGCGAGTTTCCTTACCTTTTCATCCCTCATCATTTCAGATGTATCAGCACCTCCGCACAAAACTGACAGAGGATTAAACGGTGCATTCCAGAGCAGTTTTTTCCATCTTGCCGCAATAACATCCTCGTCAGTATCAGCAGGAACACCTGCAGACCTGAACATCCCGACAAGCAGTTTCACCTTATCGCTGATCCCTGAAGGATATGTACCAAGTACAATCCTGCCGAAATCGGAATGATCAATTTTTCCGTAACCGGTTCTGGTTGCACAGACAAAGGCCAGGCCGCTTATTATTTCATTATCTTTAAAGTTATCCGCTACAACAGGTTCAATGTCAATACCGTTCTGCAGCAGGACTATGGCAGTTCCCGGATGCACAGAGTCCCTGATCATTTCTGATATATTTATTTCAGGGAGGGCCTTGGTTGCAACAATTACAAAATCCGGCCTGAACTTATATTCTTTGCCGCTCCTTACCACGCTTTCAGGAATAAAATGATAATCACCGTAAATACTTTTAATGTAGATACCGCCGGCCGAAACCTCGTCGTAATCCGACCTGCATACCGCAGATATAGAAGCGCCTGCCTGTGAAAGCTTGCCCCCATAAAGGCTCCCAACGGCGCCTGTTCCATATAAAAGAATTTTTACATCACTGAATTTTTTCACTCTGTTTTCCGGGAAAGTTAATGCTGCTGCATGAACGGAAAATCCATGCAGCAGAAAATGATTTTAGAAGTCGAATTTTACTCCGGCTAAAATTGAATTTGATTTCATTTTTTCACCATGATCTGTTACGTCATAGTAGTATTCAGCAAAGAGCCTGAAAAACGGGACAGCTGTCAGCTCAACGCCTGCACCAAGTCCCCATGCCTTGTAGTTTTCTGTGTCACTTCCAGCATCAGTTTTAATTTTATCCCAGATGCCATAAGTAAAACGGCCATAGGGATGAATTATGGGCAATGAAAGAATAAGGTTGAAGTCAAGGCCTAAAGTCTGCCTGGTTGCATCCCAGTCTGCACTTGGCTTATCCAGCTTTATCTTTGCTCCCTGGTAATATGCGCCTATACCCATTTCAAGCATAGGAATTAATGATGTATTGTAATGAGCCTTAAGACCGTATGGTACACCAACGAAATCTGTACCCGCGGAATCACCGCTGAATGTAAATCCGCCAAATGCGCTTACATCAACAATGGCATAACTGTTGCTGTTGATAGAGAAAATCAGCGCGCCTGTGATCAGCAATACTCTTATAAAATTTTTCACTTTTTATCCTCCTGGATTTTGTTATATTTTTAATACTTCTCATTTTTAAAAAAATCAAGTTTATTTCCTCCTGCATAGTAAATAATAAAAATAAAATCTCTACTTGACATCTTTTTTTTCGTAAACAGAATCCATAGACAGGATTATTACATGAATTTTTAACATTTATACGGTTATTTAAGAAATCGGTGCATAATTTAACATAATCCGCCATAACACTATTCCAGGAATCAGCACAACATCATGAGAATACTTTTAACCAACGACGATGGAATCAATGCCGAAGGAATACAGAGTCTTAATAAAAAACTCAGTAAAAGACATGAAATCTATATAATTGCTCCGGACAGGGAAAGAAGCGCATGTTCAAACATATTTACCATGCGTGACGAGATTAAAATCATCAAAACAACAGATAACACATACTCAATTAATGGCTACCCGGCTGACTGCGTAAGCCTGGGACTTCATTCAGGCCTTATTCCGGAGGTCGATCTTGTAGTATCAGGAATCAACCATGGCCCCAATCTTGGAGATGATGTTCATTTCTCCGGCACTGTTGCAGGTGCAAGGACAGCTGTTATATTCGGAAAACCTGGAATTGCCATCTCGGCCAACACCCAGCACAGGCCTTCAGTATACTTTGACCAGATGAGTGATTTTCTCCTTGATTTTCTTGAAAAAGATTTTCCATTAAAGGGTGAATACCTTAACATAAACTATCCCGACCTTCCCGGAGAACAGGTCATGGGAACAATGTATACCTTTCTTTCTAAAAGGCTTTACATAGACAGCTATAGAGTCAGGGAACAGATCTCAGAGAGTGAATTTACCATGCTTCTTGAAGGAAAAATCGAAACACGTCACGAGACCAACAGTGACTCTGATGCACTGAACAGGGGATTTATTTCTATAACACCCCTCACTATTAACACAACGGACTATTCATCTTTACCGGATATAAAGAAGAACTGATTATGGATGATACCAACAGGACAATTCAGGATCTGGTCAGCAGCGCTCTAATGGCTCTTGCTGATGGTAATTTTGAAAAGGCGCTTGAAGAGTTCAGGGCTGCTGAAATAATCGACAGGGATAATCCTGCAATCCTTTTCAATATTGGAATTACATATACCCGCCTTGGACTTTTTAAGACCGCAATCGATTATTACCAGCGGATACTGTCCCTCAAATCAGGATTCATTGATTTACATTCAGTTAAAAAAAATATGGGTTACTGCTATATCCAGACTGGAAATTACACTGAAGCCCTGAAGCTTCTTGATGATGTAATATCTGTTTTCAGTGAAGATACGACTGCGCTGAATATGAAGGCTTACTGTTACCAGCAGCTTGATATGAATGAAGAATCGCTTGCAACCTACAGAACCATTTTACAGAAAGACCGCTTCAATTACAACAGTATCAATTCCGCAGCATACCTGATGGCATTAAACAATACGCAGCTTGAGAGTGCATACAAACTTGCTAAACATGTCTCAGGGACCTCCAGTCACAATCCGGCATATCTGGATACACTCGGATATATATGCATTAAAATCGGCAGGCTTGATGAAGCTGAAAAATATCTAACAAAAGCCCTCAGTATACTCCCGTTTGAAAAAGAGATCCAGGAACATTACGCAGAACTTATGAAAATCAAGAAGAAGTAAATCATACAGTTAAAGCTGATATCTCTTTTTCAATGTGCAGCAGGTATTCATTTCTAAGATTCTGCAGATTATCATATTTCATGTTTCTTAAATAATAGAATTCCATAATTTTGCATATCTTATAAATAAGATGAACTATATCGATATACGGCATACTGTGATTTCCGAATACCGTTATACCGGCTGCTTCAAATGCATTTCTGTAATTAATAAATGATATCCTGATATTTTCATATGTTTTAAAAGTATCATTGCTTATTTTGTTATCCTCAAGCTTCTGCCTCAGAGAATCATAAATAAAATTCATCCTGAACATCTTGCCATCTGTTTCATTGTAATAGTACTTTAAAAAATTAAAATAATTTCTCAGATTATTTTTATACTCACAAAGGTCTTTCAGAAGCCTGTTGAACTCCATGATTTTCACGACCTTGTTCTCTTTTTCAAAGTATTCTTTTACTATAAACTCATTAAGCCGCCAGCCGAGCTCGTTTGAACTTGTCTGAAATAATGATGAAATCTCCAACTCGTATTTTTTAAATTCTTCTATTCTCTTCCTGGACTGCACCTGCTGATCAACAATTTTAACAAATTCATTCAGTACTATCCGGATATCGGATTCATAATGAAAATTCTTTTTGTAGAAAAACTTGCAGTACGCTGAAACAAGATAATAAAAGTCGCTGATAGATCTTTTTGCAAGGGTAAGCAGAAGGTGTTTGATATTCAGAAGTTCATCATCCAGCTCGATGCTGATATTATTTATTGAATCAGTGGCATCATTTAATTCCTGTTTTTCAATATCACGTTGCTGCAGAACTGAAAGTATAACATTTTCAATACTCGTTATGTAAATAAAATAGAGGCTCTGGAGTTTAAGCTCCCATGACATCTTACGCTTAATATCTGAAAGCCGCTGTTTTATGCTTTCAGTCAGTCTTACTCCTTCGCGCGGTTGGTAATTATCCCAATTATCAGGAATCTTTATCATTTTTGAGAGCATTTCTTTATCTTCAGATCTTATGACATACCTGTAATGACTGGTCTTAGCTGATGTATATCTTGATTCAAGCCGTATTATTTCATCAATAGCAGCAGAACTGACGGCAGAAGTATCGCTTCTCTTCAAATTGTTTCTCCACAGTAAATCTATAAATTATTAACATAAAATGACCCGGTTATCAACAAAAAAAAATAGTTATTAACAGACTATAAATACATTATCAAGAATATGAGTTTTTTTAACCTGTTTTGAATTAATCCGAATTAATTTCTTGCCAAATTGCTTCTGCAAAACCTACAATTATTCATTCATTCTGACCTGTGAAAAATACATTCAAATTCTTTTCGAATCTTATGCAGTAAATCCTGCATCAAAGGGTATTGAAAAATACTCAACAAAAGTATATTTATAAACAAACTTATCAACAATTGTTGATAATTACCCGGGGTATTATTTTGGCACAGAAGATATGGGATATTGTTCTCTCTGACCTTGAGAAGAGAATTAATAGACAATCATTCAGTATGTGGCTCAGCGACACTGAACCGCAGGCCATAAATGGTGATGTTCTTGTTATAAAAGTCAAGGATGATGTTGCAGCCCGGCACCTGAGAGACCAATATCAGAAGGATATCGAAGAAATAATCGAAACAAGAACAGGGAAAAAATATAAATGCGATTTTGTGACCACAGAAATCGAAACTCATGCATCTAACGATATTTTTATCAGTGCTTCAGAAAAAAACGATATCCTGAAAAACGGCAGCCGGACTCTTCCGCTTAATCCGAACTATACCTTCGAAAATTTTGTTATCGGTCCCAATAACCAGCTTGCCCATGCTGCAGCAAAATCAGTTTCACGTTCACCAGCTACACAGTTTAACCCGCTTTTTATTTACGGCGGGACCGGTCTTGGAAAAACGCACCTGATCCAGGCTATAGGGCATTATATACAGCAGGAAAGACCGTATCTCAAAGTATTGTATATTCCCACTGAACAGTTTATTAACGAATTCATTTATTCAATACAGACAAATACACAGCAGAGTTTTAAAATTAAATACAGAAACGTTGATATTCTTTTGATTGATGACATCCAGTTTCTTGAAAAGAAAGAGGAGACCCAGAATGAATTCTTTCACACATTCAACACTCTATATGAAAATAAAAAGCAGATCGTTATTTCAAGTGACCGGCCTCCAAAACAGATTGCTACACTGGCAGACAGGCTGCGTACCAGATTTGAATGGGGAATGATAACTGATATCCAGATTCCAAATCTTGAAACCCGTGAAGCAATATTGAGAAATAAAGCTTCAAAGGAACAAATAGAGATTTCGGATGAAGCATTTAATTATATAGCAAGACGTATAACTTCAAGTATACGTGCCCTGGAATCAGCCCTGGCAAACCTGAGAATGGTTTATGATATTCACAATGAGGTAATCACGATAAAACATGTGAAAGACCATCTTAAACATCTTTTCGACGAAGAGACAAACCGCAAGGTTACACCTAATGATATTATTACAAAAATATCAAATGTCTATGACGTATCAGTAGAGGATATAATATCAAAAAGCAGGCAGAGCAAGGTTATTGCTCCCAGGTTTGTTGCTATGTATCTTATAAGAAAACTTACTGAAATGACAACAACTGATATAGGAAAACAATTCGGCGACAGGGATCATTCAACAGTTGTAAATGCTATTAATAAAATCGAAGAAGATATGAAAAATAATGTGGAATTCCGTGAACAGATTGATGAATTAAAAGTCGAATTAAGGAGTTAACAATCTGTTTATAACAGCAAGATTCTTTGTTGATTTCATTTAATAAGTATTGATATTTGTTAAACAAAAATTTAAAATGTACAAAAAGGAATAAGGAACTTATTTAAAACTAAAAAAATTACGGATTTATAAACATTGTATTCTTTTGATAACACCTGATTCAATCAGACATTACATAGTTTATCAACATAATCCGCTACCTACTACAACTGCTAATTAATAATATAATATTATAAATAATGATATAGAAAGGGGAGATAAATGAAATTCACAGTCAACAAAGACATTATACTTAAAGCAATCGCAATTGCAGATTCTGTTATTTCATCCAAAAATATTAACACAATACTCTCTAACTGTCTTTTTAAAATAGCTAAAGATTCAATACAGATTATTGCCACAGATAATGAAATCGGAGTAAGAACAAAAATTGACGCTCTATCAGACACTGCATTTTCCTTTACCGCAAACAGTAAAAAACTTTCAAGCATTCTGAAAGAATTGCCTGATGATGAAATTATTATTACTGTAGATGATGCAATGATCATCAGCCTTAAATCAAAAAACGTAAAAGGAAATTATATACTTTACGGAACATCTTCTGATGAGTATCCGGAACTTCCGGAAATAAAAATAGAAAATTCAATTGAGATTGAACAGTCTGTTCTTCGTGAGATGATAAAAAAAGTTATCTATGCCGCAGCAAATGATACTATCAAACCGGTTTTTAACAGCATATACATTGTATCAGAAAAACCTGGAACTCTTACAGCAATCGCAACCGATTCGAGGCGGTTATGTATGATTACCAGAAACATTCAGAGTGAGTCGATTGTAGGTGAAGGTATTATTCTTCCACTCAAGACTGTGAATGAAGTATACAGGCTTCTTGGAAATACTGGAACCTGCAGGTTATCCTTCGACAGCAACCAGTGTTACTTTCAGATCAATGATACAGAAATAATTTCACGTATAGTGGATGGACAATTTCCCAATTATAAACAGATAATCCCCAAGGAATACAGCCATAAAGTTATTATTGAAACCGGAAGAATTCTTGATTCCGTTAAAAGGGCCATGATTTTTACACGTGAACCAGCTAATAAAATTGTTCTGACTATTAACAAGGATACTCTGCTTATTGAAGCCAACACTCCTGAGCTTGGTAAAGCTGAAGAAGAAGTACCAGTTGAAACAGACAGCAAAGAGAAAATTTATCTGGGTATTAATTCACAGTTTCTGCTAGATACTATAAAACAGATTGATTCATTTTCATTCATATGTGGCCTGACCGGCCAGATGAGTCCTATAACAATTATCCCGGAAGATGATAAAAATTATGTATCAGTCATTATGCCGATACAGATAAAAACCGCTTCCGAATAAAATGATTCTTACAAATTTAAGACTGAATAACTTCAGAAACTATGAAAGCAGAGAGGTTGAATTTTCACCGGATATTAACCTGATATATGGCAATAACGGTTCAGGAAAAACAAACATCCTTGAAGCCATATCGGTCATTTCCAACCTGAAGTCGTTCAGGAATGCAAATGACCAGAGCATGATTAGATGGAATTCTGAATACTACTATTGCAGAGGTGATGTATCTGGGAGTGATTTTTCCAGGTTTGAAGTCGGTTTTTATAAAGATGATGAGCAGTCCAGAAAAAAAATTAAAATAGATGATTATGAGATTAAAAGGGTATCAGAGTATTACGGAAAGATGATGACTGTATCATTTGTTCCGTCCGATATAAACATACTCGGAACCACACCGGATGTCAGGAGAAAATATTTCGATTCAGTGATATCAAAATTATTCCCTGATTACATTAATGATCTTAACAGGTTCAGGGATATTCTTAATTCACGTAACGTTGTTCTAAAAAAAATTAAAGAAGGATCTTCTAACATAAAACATCTTGATGTTTGGAACAGACTGATTGCAGAAAAAGCACTCTGTATAATAAAAAAGCGAGATGATTTTATTAATATTTTCAGTAAAATTTTCAACAAATCCTACTCAATTATTAGCGGCGAATCACATCCGCCATTTCTATTTTATAAGCCCTCAATCAAGGCTGATGAAATTGATGAAATATATAATACATTTTTATCTGACATTAAAAGCGACATAAGAAGGGGAAGCACAACCCAGGGTCCTCAAAGAGATGATTATTATTTTATAAACAGTGAAGGTATTAATTTTTTAAGCTATTCGTCACAGGGGCAAAGAAGAACAGCTGCTATAAGCCTTAAAGTTGCAGAGTATGAAATAATAAAGTCAATGAGGAATAAAAAAAGCATCATTCTTATTGACGATATATTTTCAGAACTTGACGAAATAAGGCGTTTTAATATGATTGATCTGCTGATGAGTGAAGGACAGCTTATTTTTACAATGGTGAACAGGGAAAACTTCCCGCTTGATAAAATAGGGAATATAAAATATTTTAAAATTGATAATGGCGAACTCATATAGTTTACCCGGAGCTTTTTCCAATGAAATTCAGAATAGGATGTGAAAGAAATAACAGGATTTTATCCTTCAGTGATATCCTTCCTGATGTAATAGATGATCTTAACCTGGAAGATACTTTTTTTATTGAAAATATAAGAGATAAATGGGAATCATATGTTGGAAATACCCTGTCTGTGCATAGTACACCGGACAGGTTATTCAGAAAAATTCTCTTTGTAAAAGTGGATCATTCTGCTTATGCCAATGAACTTTCTCTTCATTCAGGTAATATACTGAATAAATTAAAAACAGATTTCGGACCTCAACTTATTAATTCAGTGAGATTTGAACTGGTAAAAAAAAGCAGGTACAGGAAATAACATGTTTATACATATCGGCAGCAACCTGACCATCAGCGACAGGGTATGTGTAGGTATATTCAACGTGGAGACCCTTGGTCTGAGTGAGGAAAACAAATGGATTACTGATAATCTGAAGCCCGAAGACAAGGTTGCGGTTATTGATGTTAATAATAAAATAACTGCCACCAATGTAAGTCCTTTTACAATAATTAAAAGAGATTCTATTGATAAAGAAGAATTAATATGGAGCAGAGAAAATGACAAAAACTTATAATGCTGACAATATACAGGTACTGGAGGGTCTTGATGCTGTTAGAAAACGACCGGCCATGTATATTGGTTCAACAGACGGATATGGCCTGCATCACCTGGTCTACGAGATAGTTGATAACTCTATAGATGAAGCCCTGGCCGGCTATTGTGACAATATATCAGTAGTAATACACAAGGATAATTCCGTAGAGGTTGTAGATAACGGACGTGGTATCCCTGTTGATATGCATCCTATATATAAAAAACCTGCACTTGAAATTGTTCTAACCAAACTTCATGCTGGCGGTAAATTTAATAATGATACTTATAAAGTATCAGGTGGACTACATGGAGTTGGTGTTTCAGTGGTAAATGCCCTTTCTAAAAAATTCATGGTTGAAGTTTACAGGGATAACCTGAAATACACCCAGTCTTATTCAAAAGGAGCACCTCTTGGTGAGCTTAAGAAAGCAGGTGAATCAAAAATCCGCGGAACTAAAATACATTTCTGGCCGGATGATGAAATTTTTGAAACCATAGAATATAATTTCGACACACTATCAAGGAGATTAAGAGAACTTGCTTTTCTCAATGCCGGAATTAAAATTACTCTAAGGGATGAAAGAGAATTAAAGGAAAAGACAGCAAAAGGTACAGAGCATGTTTTTCAGTTTAAAGGCGGCATTGTTTCCTTTGTTCAATATCTAAATGAAAATAAAACACCGATAATAAAAAAACCTGTCTATTTCCATACAATAAAAGATAAAATAGATATAGAGATAGCTATACAATACATAGATACATATAATGAAAATGTTTTTACTTACGCGAATAATATAAACACAAAAGAAGGCGGGACTCACCTGATCGGATTCAGGTCCGCTCTGACCCGTGTATTGAATGATTACCTGAAAAAAGGAAAGTTCGACAAAAACGTTGTGCAGCTTTCAGGAGATGATGTCCGCGAGGGGCTTGTCGCAATAATTAGTGTTAAACTCCCGGAACCTCAGTTTGAAGGCCAGACAAAAATGAAACTTGGAAACGGAGATGTTAAGGGAATTGTTGAATCAGCAACGCATGAAAATCTTTCCCTGTATTTTGATGAAAATCCCCAGGACGTTAAGAAGATCATAGAAAAATGTATCCTGGGCGCAAGGGCGCGGATCGCGGCAAAAAAAGCTCGCGATCTTACCCGAAGGAAAAGCGCTCTTGAAAACGATACACTTCCGGGAAAACTAGCGGACTGTTCAGAAAGCGATGCAACAAAATGCGAACTTTATATTGTAGAGGGTGATTCTGCGGGCGGTTCAGCTAAAATGGGACGCGACAGAAACTTTCAGGCAATTCTTCCTCTCAGGGGAAAAATTCTTAATGTTGAAAAAGCCAGGCTTGATAGAATTTTATCAAATGAGGAAATTAAAAATCTTATTACCGCAATTGGAACCGGGATTGGAGATGAGGAATTTGATATAAAAAAAGCCCGATATCATAAAATAGTTATTATGACTGATGCTGATGTTGATGGCGCCCACATAAGAACTTTATTGCTTACTTTTTTCTTTCGCTATATGCAGGAATTAATAAGAAGTGGTTTTATATATATTGCCCAGCCGCCATTATATAGTATAAAATCAGGTAAAGATTTAAACTATGTATATTCCGATGATGAAAAAGATAATATATTAAAGAAATATAAAGACCAGAAAACCACCATCCAGCGGTATAAAGGACTTGGTGAAATGAATCCTGAGCAGCTGTGGGATACTACAATGGATCCTGATCATAGAACAATGCTGCAGGTCAGGATTGATGATGATATTGAAGCAGAATCTGTTTTTTCTGTTCTTATGGGTGATGCTGTTGAGCCAAGAAGAAAGTTTATTGAAGATAATGCGCACAATGTACAAAACCTTGACCTGTAAAATAATTATTAAATCGGAGCACATCAAGTGACAAAAAATGAAAAAAAAGACGGTTCTGTTGATAGGATAATAGATGTTGAGATAGAAGACCAGATGAAAACGGCATACCTTGATTATGCAATGAGTGTAATCGTCGGCCGTGCTCTACCGGATGTAAGGGATGGTCTAAAGCCGGTACACCGCAGAATTCTTCATGCTATGAATGAGAGGGCATGGAGAAGTGACAGGCCCTATGTAAAATCCGCAAAAATTGTAGGTGAGGTAATTGGTAATTTTCACCCTCATGGTGATACTGCTGTTTATGAAACAATGGTAAGGATGGCGCAGGACTTTTCTATGCGTATTCCGATAATTGACGGCCAGGGAAACTTCGGTTCTGTCGATGGTGACCCGGCTGCTGCATACAGGTACACTGAAGCTAGGCTTGAGAAAGTTGCAGAGGAACTTCTTGGTGATATAGATAAAGAGACTGTAGATTTCTCACCAAACTTTGATGATACAAGAAAGGAACCGAATGTACTGCCTGCCGGATTTCCAAATCTTCTTGTAAATGGATCTGAAGGTATAGCTGTCGGTATGGCTACAAAAGTTCCGCCGAATAATCTTGGTGAAGTCATAGATGCTACTGTCCAGATAATTGACAATCCAGACATTACATCCAAACAGCTTTTAAAATATCTTAAGGGTCCTGATTTTCCTACAGGCGGAACCATCATGGGAAATGACGGTATTATTAAGGCGTATACAACAGGACGCGGCAGTATAATCGTACGGGGTAAGTATACTATTGATGAGAATAAAAAAGGAAGAGAAGAGATTATAATTTCAGAAATTCCTTTTCAGGTTAATAAGGCAACATTAATAACAAGAATTGCTGAACTGGTAAACGAGAAAGTAATTGAAGGTATCTCAGAATTAAGGGATGAGTCAGATCGTAAAGGTATGCGAATTTATATCGGCCTTAAGAAAGATGCAAACAGCAGTGTTATTATTAACCAGTTACTGAAGAATACCCAGCTGCAGACCTCATTCGGCGTAATACTGCTTTCTATTGTTGATGGTGTACCTAAAATACTCGATATAAAATCAATGCTTGTCCATTACGTTAATCATAGACGCGAAGTCGTTATAAGAAGAACAAAATATGATCTTAAGAAAGCAGAGGAAAGGGCCCATATACTCGAAGGATTAAAAATTGCTCTTGAAAATATTGATGAAGTCATTTCAATAATCAAGGCATCAAAAACTCCTGATGAAGCCTCTGCAAAACTTATGAAGCGTTTTGGTTTAACAGAGATTCAAACCAGGGCAATTCTTGACATGAGACTTCAGCGTCTTACCAGCCTCGAAATAAAAAAGATTATTGATGAATTAAAAGAACTCCAGAAGCTTATTGCTGAACTCAAAGCTCTTTTAGCCAGTGAATTAAAGATGAACAACCTGATCAAAACAGAATTAATTGCTGTAAAAGAAAAATATTCAGATAAACGAAGAACTGAAATTATGGTCGGCGGGGAGTCATCAACTGACTTTGACATTGAAGATCTCATTGCTGATGAAGAGATGGTCGTATCAATTACCAATGATGGATTTATCCGCAGAATGTCCATCGATACCTTCAAAAAGCAGCGCAGAGGCGGCAAGGGTGTTATTGGCATGTCGACCAAAAGAGAAGATTTTGTAAAAATGATGACCGTTGCATCAGCACATGATACAATTTTTCTTTTTTCAAATAAGGGTAAAATTTTTGCTCTTAAAACATATGAAATACCTGTTTCAACAAAAACAAGCAGGGGTAAATCTCTTAAAGGAATAATTAACCTTGCCTCCGGTGAGAATATAACTGCAATTTGCAGTATTGAAACCTTTGAAACTGATGATTTTTTGTGTATGGCGACAAAACACGGAATACTTAAAAAGACAGGTATTGCAGAGTTTTCCAATGCAAAAAAAGGAGGAATCATCTGTATCAATCTTAAAAAAGAAGATGAACTTGTCGATGTAAAGGTTGTCGAGAAGGAAAGCGACCTGGTTATTGCCTCAAGAGACGGATTACTGCTGCGCACTAATCTTCAGAAGATGAGATCCATGGGACGTTCAGCTGCAGGCATTATTGGTATGCGTCTTGATAAAGATGATTACATTATCGGCATGGACATCGTCAAGGAAGGATCCTCACTTTTTGTCATTTCCGAGAAGGGATTCGGCAAACGTGTTCCATACAATAACTTTGCCAATAAGGGACGCGGCGGTAAAGGTATGGCTTACATTAAGATTACAGATAAGAACGGCAAAGCTGCAGGTATTCGTTCTGTCCTTTCTGACGATGAGATTATTATTACTGCCGTTTCAGGTATGACTATAAGACTTGTCGCCAAGGATGTCTCTTCCCAGGGCAGGTCAACAGTAGGAATAAAACTCCTTGAACTTACTGATACAGATATTGTCTCAGATTTTGCAGTAATCACAGAAGGTGATGAAGAATAAAATATTTATTCCGTTCTAGCATGGTACGAGGAGCTGTTGCCTCTCATACCATGCAGGGCTTATGTTTACCGAAAGTGAATGAAAATGTTAAAAAAACTATTTTGAACAAAACATTTTATTGACAAAAGAAGTACAGATTTTTAATGTCATTTTAACTTAAACAGGAAAATTTTCCTGGTGATTACAGAAAGAGGGCCACACCTGTTCCCATTCCGAACACAGAAGTTAAGCCTCTTATCGCCGATGGTACTGCATGGGTAGCTGTGTGGGAGAGTAGGACGTTGCCGGGGTAAAAATAATAAAAAAAGACATTATCATCTAATGTCTTTTTTTATTATCTGAGAATATCAATGAAAATAAAAAAGCTGTCTCTTGGGACAGCTTTTTTATTTTCATTTACTTCTGAACGGTTACTCCCAGGAAGCAGCCTGTACTTTTTTCTTGAGCCCTTTTGCTTTTACTTCATAGATAATCTCACAGGCATCTGTATCAGGATCAAATGTTGCTTTTTTTACTGATCCGCCCTTAACAACACCCTGAACTTCCTGAGCTATAGCAATACCTGTATTTTCAAAATCTGACATTCCTGCTGCACCTTCAATTTTAGATCCTTTGAATTTCTCAAGAACCTGGTACTGTGCATTTAATATAGCTGCTCTTTTTGCACTTTCTCTTCTTGCTGTCTTGTCTTTAAGCTTGGAATTAGCCACACCTGATGCAGCAAGCTGGTATGTATTATCATCAACCCATTTTTCAGTAGTAAATGAATCACCTTCAACTTGACCGCCAAACTTACTACCACCACCACATGATGTGAAAGCAAATGTTGTCCCAATTGTCAAAACAAGTGCCATTAGAAATAACTTCTTCATTCGAAGAACCTCCAGAAATTTTAAAAAAATATTCTCGTAAATCATAAAATTCACGAGAATTATTAATCCTAATAACAATAGAAAAATTTTTTAATTAAGTCAACAGAAAATTGAGATATTTTGTTTAATTTATACTCTTTCATATTCAATAAAAAATTATTGATAATAAATTTTTTATAAATTATGGAAAATATCATTCCTTAAAATGAGGATTGAAAGGAGTGTTATTACTAAAATATTGATTAGAAGCCAGTAAAAAGAAATAATTCCGGCCTCAGCCCAGTTGTACATTAATCGCGCAGCATAACCGGAATTAAAACCTACAAGTATGTAGTGATAATAGCGTGTAAAAATAATCTGCAGGTTATCAGCAAAATTATCTGAAATAGTTACCCGGGTCTGTTCAAAATATACAGCAAGTTTGGGGCTGATAAAATACAAAAGAACGCTCAAAAGGCATGAATTAATGATACCTGCTGTCAAAATTGCCGGTATAAGAATACCCGCTAATCCTGAGAGAAGCATAATTCCTATGAGTCCTAATAGGGAATAATTAGCATATATCTTCCCGATCATATTGCCCAGTTGCGGAAGTATGTTGCTGAATTCATTTCTTGTATATTCAGTTTTCGAAGCAAAAAGATTGAAATAATATGTTAAAATAAAAACTATGATTGTATATATGAAAAAAGAAATAATTACATGAAGATTCAATCTGCCACCTCGTACTAAATAGTTTTATATAAATGTCTATAAAAGATTATATCTTATTATCAACAAATTTTTTAACAACGATAATTAATGTATAAATACGTGATGCCCTCTGACCTCAATTCTATCTTCACACAGAAGTTTAATGCTTTTGATAAGTAATTTATGTTCTTCTTTGAGAATTCTATCAGCCAGTGTATGCACTGTATCTTTCTTTCGGACATGAACTGCCTGCTGCAGTATAATCGGCCCCGTATCTGTTCCTTCATCTATAAAATGAGTTGAACAACCGGTTATTTTAACACCATATTCAATTGCCTGTTTTTGCGCATCCCTCCCCTGGAATGCCGGCAGAAGTGATGGATGAATATTGATTATTCTGTTTTTATAATGCTGGATTATCTCCCCCGATAAAATCCTCATAAAACCAGCTGCGACAATATAATCCGTATTAAACCTGGCCAGGTGTTTCATCATCTCTTTTTCATACTCAGCTTTTGTCGAAAACGATTTCGGATCAATATAAATCGATTCAATGCCGAGTTTTGCGGCCTTTTCAAAAGCCGCAGCGTCAGGTTTATCGCAAATAAGTAACCCTGGTTTAGCTTTTATATGGCCGGAAATGATTTTATCTGCAACAGCCTTGAAATTGCTCCCCCTGCCTGAAGCCAGAAATGAAATTATTTTTTTTGTTTTTTTATTCAGCATATCATATTCTCCATAAATCTATCTCGTCTTCATTGACCGGGCTGCCTGCTGCTATTTCTTCCATGGCTTCATTCTTCATATATATAATAATCCTTTTTTCCGGCTCAGACAATTTACTGTACCGTGTCAGGATACCGGAAATGATTTTTTTGTCAGATCCTGACATTATACCTTTTACAAAGATTGAAGGGCCTGAAAACTCAGGTCTGAAAAAATAATCAGCATAGTTACTGTATTTTTCAAGTTCCTCTGTTTCATGCTGATTCCTTGAAACAATGATTTTAAGCTTTTCATTGATTCTGAAATGTCTCCCGAACTTGAGGAGACAGAGGTCAAGGGGAGTTATGTTTGTAAAATACTTGAAGGCATCCCGGATCCGGGATGCAATATGGCTATCGGTAAAAAGACATCCGCCGCCAGGCAGCTCAAAATCAGTTATACCATAAATCTTAGCCAGTTCAAATTGCCGCTTTCGGCCGCGGCCGTTAATATCAAGCAGACTGTTTCTATCCACTCTGCCGTCTGTTTCGGCAATAGTCGGTTTAAGTAGTTTTGCAGAGAGAGGCCGTAATAGTTTTCCTGCAAGTCCCGATTCCTTTTCAATATGATTTAGTGTATGTTTAAGCTGGGACATCGGCCTCTGACCGACAACTTCTCCTGTTGCTACAAAATCGGCATTGAGTTCGTTTATAAACCCGGCGGCTATTTTCATGAAGAAAAGCTTACAATCGATGCAAGGGTTTATCTCTTTGCCGTAACCGTGACATGGTTTACGCAGCATATCAATATACTCCACACCGCAGCGATAGTGGATCAGTTGTAATCCGATCTGATTAGCAAGTTGTGTTGATTTAAGACCTTCAATATCAAGGTCCGGGGGGAAGTAGGGGAGAATGCAGTGCAGACCGGTTACCTCGATTCCCATCTCCATGAGAACCTTAGCCGCAAGGAGGCTGTCAAGTCCTCCGGAATAAAGGAGAACGCATTTAACCCTCGACACTGATTTCCCCATGCTTGATAAGCTGTATATTGACTATGGAATTTTTTTCAACAGTCTCGACATTTTCAGGTATGATAATTAGGCAGTTTGCCGCAGCCATTGAATGCATGATGTCCGATCTCTGGTTACCTGTTGTTGAAACATTGAATACACCGTCAGCAATTGTAAATATGCCGCGTATAAAATGTCTCCTTCCAGCCTGTTTGCGTATTGTTTCTTTGAGTACAGCCTTGACTACTGGTTTTTCATACTGTATGGCTCCTGCCATCTTCAGTATTGCAGGGCGTACAAATTCAATAAATGAGACCATTACAGATACAGGATTACCGGGCAGACCGAAAAACAGCTTATCCTGAACCTTGCTGAACAGTACCGGTTTTCCAGGTTTTACTGCAATCTTATGAACAAGAATTTCAGCTCCCAGGCTTTTCAGTACGTCGGGGATAAAATCGTACCTTCCCATTGAGACGCCGCCCGTACAGAGAACAATGTCACCAGCAAGGGCTTTTTCAACCGTTGCTCTTATCTCATCAAACCGGTCTTTTACTATGCCGAAATACGAAGGATTCCCGCCGGTTTTTTTTACTTCATTCATAAGGACATATGCATTGCTATTTACTGTTTTACCATAAATATCTGCCGAACCGGGTTCTATTATTTCATCACCCGTTGATATTATTGACACTTCAGGTCTGTTAAACACGGTCACATCAGTACGATTGACTGAAGCGATAAGTCCTATCTGAGAGGAATCAATATATGTACCTCTAACAAGAATCGTATCGCCTGCAGCTATATCCTCCCCCGCAAAACGGACATTGTCGGATTTATTTACCGGTGTAAAAATTTTTACCCTGTCACCGCATTCTTCGGTATCCTCGAATGGTATTACTGCGTCAGCCCCATGCGGAAGATGAGCACCGGTCATAATCCTTATCGCACTCCCGCTTTTAACAGGCTGTGATACATTATTTCCCCCGGCCTGAACCTCTCCCTTGATTTCAAGGATAACCGGTTTTTCGGGAGATGCTCCCTCTACATCACTGCTGATAAGTGCATAACCGTCCATTGCAGAATTATCTATTTGTGGAACATTTAATTCCGAAATAAGATCCTGAGCAATTATCCGGCCATAGCTGTCAGAAAAGCGTATCTTTTCAGTCCCTTTTCTAACAGCTATTGAGTTAAGAATAATTTTTTGAGCGTCATCGACACTAATCATTACATATCCGTACGGTAAATGTATTTTAAACTTCTGCTGTATTTCGTATTTAAGAAATTTGTTCAGTAATCAGGTAAATGATAGTTTTCTGAATGTATTCACATTTGCTGATGAACTGCACTTTGTTTTTAGATTTCTATGTGTACCTGCATTGTAAAGTAAATTTTATCATGTTTTTTTCTGAAAAATTGGGGTATAACTCTTGAAAAAGTAGTTTTTATTAAAATAAAGTTGATAATATAGTAACTTTTTATTTTTTTAATAATCATAATTAACTGATTTAATAGCGTACTTTTCATAACTTTTGCTATGTAGAAGGATATTTTTTCGTTGAAAAAAAACCCATGTGAATTTATTTTGAATTAAATATATAAACATACAAAGAGGGAATATGAATACAACTATTACTAATCAAAGCAAGTATCGTGAAAGATACACCGATCATCAGTTTCTTTCTGAAAGTGTACTGGATGATGACAAGGAATCTGAATTTTTTAAGCAGATCAGGCTCCGTCTCAAAGAAGTACGCAAAGATCTTAAAATTACTCAAAGAGAATTTGGTGAATCAGCCGGTATTGACAGAAGATACGTGGCTAAGGTTGAATGCGGATCTCAGAACCCGTCATTCAAATTTCTAAGAAGTGTATCGATCAGGCATAAGATCTCACTTGACTGGCTTCTTTATGGTGTAGGCGAGAAATTTGTGCTGGCGAACGAAAAAAGTTATGGTAACGAAATGGTCACATTTAAAAAACTTCTTGATAAAGGTTCTTCAGAAGACATAGATGTGATAGTTAAAATGATAAATAAAATACTTGCCTGATTGTTAACATTCATGCAGAAAACTGAATCAGCCGGATTATACCGGCTGATTTTTTATTTATGAATATCCTTAAGATATGGTGGATAGTTTGTTATAGATCTTATATTTTCATAAAGAGGTTTCATCTGTTTATACATTTTCATGTAAACCTCATTGAAAAGTTCTTCATAAATTTTGCTGTTTTTCGGGATAGGATCGAACACCTCGCCAATCCTGGTCATAGAATTGAGAGCAGATTTAAAGTCCCCATATATCTTAAGACCCACCGCAGCATCAATTGCAGCACCAAGAGCGGAAGTCTCATAGGTATGAGGCTTCTCTGCGGGCATGTTAAAAATATCAGCAGTGAGCTGCATCGCCGTACGGCTTTGAGAACCGCCACCTGAAATCCTTATTTTTTCAATTTTAATTTTATTTCTTTTTTCGGTGCGTATGGCTCCTTCTTTTAGTGCATATGAAAGCCCCTCAAGAATTGCCCTGTACATATGAGCCTTTGTATGAACATCTCCGAATCCTATTATCGCGCCTTTCGCTTCGGGACCCGGCACCTTTACTCCGGGAGACCAGAACGGCTGCAGCATAAGACCCATCGATCCTGGGGGAATTGAGCCTGCCATTTTATCAAGCAGTACTTCAGTAGCAATGGTTTTCTTCCGTGCCAGGTTAATCTCGTTCTGACAGAACTCATGTTTGAACCAGCTTACCATCCAGTAACCGCGATAGACAGTCACTTCAGTATTATACGATCCGGGAATAGCACTTGGATACGAAGGAAGAAATGGAATTATTTCAACATAATCCTTGTTTGTCGTTTCGATTGTTGCCTGAGTGCCGTAGCTGAGACAGGCAATATCAGGAGAGATGCAGCCTGAACCGAGAACTTCACAGGCTTTGTCGGCAGCAGCAGCAATAAGCGGAAGGCCTTCCGGCAGTCCGGTTTCTCTCGATGCCTGTTTAGTAATATGACCGAGACACTCAGACGGCTTAACCAGGCGGGGCAGATGACTCTTTTCTACATTGAATATTTTCCATTTAAAATCAAGATTAGATCCCCACTTCTGTGTCTTATAATTAAAGGGGACAAAGCCAACCTGGTTCCCTGTTGAGTCTACATATTCACCACATAACCTGTATGTGAAGTAACCGGAAAGAAAAAGGAACTTTTCAGTCCTGTCCCAGATTTGCCGCTGGTTTTGATAAATCCAGTTAGCCTCGGATTCCATCATCCCATAAAGAGCAACATCGTACAGACCTATTATCTTCATAGGTATACGCAGATAGGCCGGGGGCCATTTTACAGGTTCAGCCTTCCTCCTGTCTGGCCATACAAATGCAGGTGGCAGTGGCTTGCCCTTGGCGTCAAGATTTATCATCGTATTGCGCTGTGTCGTTAATGTTACACCGAGAATGAATTCTTTTTTCACGGCAAGTGATGACATAAGTTTTTTGCAGGTCTGGGCTAATACCTTCCAGAAGTATTCAGGGTCCTGTTCTGCCCAGCCGGGGTTTAGTGAATAGTATGGCTCAATCTCATTTTTGACTATCTGAATTATATTGCCGCGGAAATCGATAAGGCTGACGCGTATTGACTGCGTACCTGCATCAATAGAAATTACGCACTCATCATTTTTTTTGGAAGACACATAACCCTCCGGGAAACTAGATTTCATCACGTATAGTAATGTAATCAGTTAATCCAACTATATCAATTACTTTTTTGAGGTGATCAGAGAGTCCGGTAAATATGAATTTTCCGTTAATATCGTTGTGCTGGTGGAGTAGTTTAATAAATGCGGAAATACCTGATGAATTTATATAGTGAGCATTATCAAAATTAAAAACAATGCTGATGGCTTTTGTTTTTTTCATTATTTCATTATATGCGGCAAAAAGATATGGTTCAGCATCGGATGTTATATCTCCGTTCAGATAGACTGAGGGTATCTTATTATCAAGGTCGATTCTAAGACTGAAACCTTTCATCCTTGCTTTGCCTCTTTACTTTTTTAGAGCTTTATATGATACAGAATAATCAGTTTTGGCGTTCCATAAAGTATATCCGCCGCATCCGCTCTTCCTTGCGGCATTAATCTGGCAGCGTATATAATCCGGTCCCCATGTTGGCGATAATAGATTGAAGGCCTGAAGGTACGGTCGTATGCTGACCGACCTGTTAACCATCAACATAGCCCTTAAACCACCATCATAAACAATTCTGTAAGGCCTTGTTCTGCTGTCGATTTTTGAGTAAAATCTGTTTCCAAAATGAGATGGATACACCATCGGACAGATTACATCAACAACATAGGATAATTCTTCCATATCCTGCCCGATCCAGTTTCCAAAATAGTACCATGAATTAAAACCGTAAATATCAACAGAAACAGGTATAGTTATACTATCTTGAGCTTTTTTTAAAAAATCAATTAAAATTTCTGATTTATATGTATCAGGGTCTTTTTTATACGTAAAATTACAGAGATTAATGGCTCCGTCAGACGGGAATCTTATATAATCAAACTGGATCTCGTCAAAACCTGCTTTTTCAAGATCAAGGGCAAGCCCGATATTGTAGTCCTGTACAAATTCAGAATGTGCATCTACCCAGAACTCACCCTCTGCTCCCTGCCAGGACTTGCCTGTTTTTTTATTTTTAATGGCATATGTTCCATTAAAAGCGCTGAACATTTTCTGGTCTTTAAATGTTACAATACGGGCTATAGCATAAATATTATTCTTTTTAAGTTTTTTAAGAATTGTTTTAATGTCCACTGGATTTTTCTGGGCTTTTATTTCTGAAGCGGTTCCGGAACTGGCAGTGAAGTAGATATTGCCAAAATCATCCTTCATATCAATAACAACTGCGTTGATTTCAGTTTTTTTTATCTCTTCAATATGCGTATCAAGATGTTTTAATGCAGGTACACTAAGATAAAGAGCTTTGCGGTTCGCAGAAATAGTTGAGCGTTTTATTGTTTCCGGATACCCGGTTTTAAGGGTCAGTGCCGGTAGAGAACCGGTTTCATCAAAAATTGTTGCTGATGAAATACCATCATACACATATAGCCGGTTGATAATTTCAGTATAAACTGGAAAGTCCACCGGTTTAAAATCACCCCCGGATTTAAATATTTTCATGTTTTCAGTAAAGAAAAGCTCTTTGTCAGTGAATTGTATGTCGTATATAACTGAATTTAATTTGTTTTCAGCATAAGCGACTATCGGATTAAAATTTCTTTCACCATTTTTTTTGACGTATAATCCTCCGCCGAAACTGAATCCTGCATAAAGATTTTTTTTATTCACGGCCAGAAATGAGATCTGTTCAGTAAATTTTAATGTATCCGAATATGGTTCAGAAGGCAGCCTGTCACCTGAACTGACAAAAGACTTGCCCTGAAGTTCAAATACCCCGTTAAATGAAGTCGCAGCATAGACTTTCTCTCCTGTAATCGCCAGTGAAGTGATGTAATTCCGCCTGTTCAATCCGTTCAACGGAATTTCGGTCCAGTTCAGACCGGCATCCGGAGATCTGTAAATTGAATGTTTGGTTGCAACGGCTATATTATTTTCATCTTCGGGATCAGCGGCAAACGCTGATATTTTCCTGAATCCAGGCTCTTTATCGTATATGCTTCTACGTTTGAATTGCTGTGAGTTAAGACTGATCCACCTACCATTTGTTATTCTGAAAAGACCTGATGAGAAGGTGGCAAGATACAGATTCCTGCCGGCGGTATACATCCTGAGCGGGATACAGTTGGCAGGAAGACCCCGGTTGCATTGTTCCCATGATTTTCCGTTGTTTTCTGAAACTGATATTTTATTATCAGAAGTGATTATATAAACTTTTATTCCGGACGCCGATAACAGGTAATATAGAGGGCATGAAATAATAAATACAGCAAACAGTATTACGAAGAATTTTTTACTATTCATTAAATGATCTATCCGAATTTTTTATTGAACATCTCTTCGTTCATGATTGTATATGTGTATCCCTGTTCAGTAAGAAACAGCTGCCTGTTGTGTGCAAACTTTTCTTCAACAGAATTGGATGTAATTATCGTATAGAAGTAAGCCATGTTGTCATTTTTTTTTGGACGGAGCACACGACCAAGCCTCTGTGCCTCCTCCTGCCTGGAACCGAAGGTACCTGAAATCTGGATCGCAACATTGGCATCCGGCAGGTCTATTGAGAAATTTGCCACCTTTGAAACTATCAGGCTCTTGATCTCCCCTGTGCGGAATTTCTTGTAGAGTTCTTCTCTCTCCTGCAAAGGAGTACTCCCGGTAATAAGCGGAAACGAAAATATCCGCTGAAATTCCTCCAGCTGTGAAATATACTGCCCGATTATGAGAATGTTCGAGTCCGAATGAAAGTCAAGGATGCTTCGAACAAATTTTATCTTGCGTACATTTTCAGAAGCAATCCTGAATTTTTCCCTGTCCCGCGAAACGGAGTACTGCATCCTGATTTCTTCCGGGAGATCAATGCGCACCTCGGTACACAGGGCAGTGGCAATCCAGTTTGATTTTTCCAGGAGTTTCCAGGGCATATCATATTTCTTGGGACCGATAAGGCTGAAAACGTCAGATTCAAGACCATCCTCCCTGATAAGAGTTGCGGTAAGGCCAAGACGCCTTTTGCTCTGTATCTCCGATGTCAGCCTGAACACCGGCGCGGGAAGAAGATGTACTTCGTCGTAAATGATAAGGCCCCAGTTTTTTGAATTGAAAAGTTCAAAATGCAGAAATCCCTCTTTTTTATTCTTTCTGTATGTTAGTATGTTATATGTGGCGATTGTAATTGGTCTGATCTCTTTTTTATCGCCGGAATACTCACCGATCATATCTTCAGAAAGAGCTGTCTTATCAAGCAGTTCATCACGCCATTGCCTCAGGGCGATTGTATTTGTCACAAGGATGAGTGTTTCAGTCTGAAGAACCTCCATGACGCCGATCCCGATAATTGTTTTCCCTGCACCGCAGGGCAGCACAACAACTCCGCTCCCCCCTTCAGGACCTCCGCCCTGGTGAAATGCGTTCACTGCGCTGGTCTGGTAATCCCTGAATTCAAGGCCTGTCCCGCTGCTCACCGGCTGTTTGATCGAGATGCTGCATGGATCACCCTCTTCGTATCCGGCAAGATCCTCAACAGGGAAACCTATTTTTATCAGAGCCTGTTTGATGTGACCTCTGAATATTTTCTTTACAGTAAGACTATTTTCGTTTTTCCGTTCGATGATATAGTTCTGCAGTTTCTTATTGTAGAGAATCTCGTTTATCAGCGCAGCATCACTGGATGTAAGGATCAGTTCATCACCTGACATTACAAGTTTAAGGAGACCATAACGCTTCATCTGCTCCTTGATTGTTGTATGGACAGTGTCCGGGATATCGTATTTTGAATATTTTACAAGGTTGTTGATGATCTGATCTGCATCAAGTCCTGCAGCAGCGGCATTCCATAGCGAGAGCGGTGTTATTCTGTAAGTATGAATATGTTCAGGACTCTTTTCAAGTTCAGAAAACTGTGAAATGGCATTCCGCGCATTTTCAAATTGCGGATTATCCACTTCAACAAGCAGGGTCTTGTCACTTTGCACTATTACGGGTTTTGACATAATCTCTCTTTTATTCAGGATTGAATAAGTCAGAGTCTGAAAGCAATTTTGTCAATCATAAAACGCCGGAGTATCGGTTAAACTTCCTGTAGTTTCAGTTTATTGCTCCTTTATTGAACAGGAATTTTTCAGTAGTCAGGACAGCAATAAAATGATTCAGGGGATTTTCATTCTCGGTGAGTTCATTACCAAGCTGTAAACCGGCATCTGAAGGTATTTCAATTACACTGCATCCGTAAAAAAGACCCTGAATCAGCACCTGAAAAAAAACACCATGTGTAAGTTCGGTGAGAAGTACATGTTCCATCGCCTGGACATTGAATCCCTTGTTTCCTGAAAGAGGATCAGTAAAATCAGAATCCGTTTCATCTTTAAATGAAGCTGCAATTTCTTCATAAAACTTTATCAAATCAGGATCAAGGTTTCCATAATCAAAATTTTCCAGTATCCTGCTGCAGCTGACAATATCATATCCGTAATCCAGGTTTTTGATTATTTCATTTACATCATTTGTAATATTCTTTGCATCGCATTCCAGAATAAGCAGGTAATCATACTCCAGATCCCTTGAATAGTCCAGAGCAGCGTCTACACATGAACCGTAACCCAGCTTAAATTCATGTTTTATGCATTTAACTTTTGGATATTTACTGATAATTTTCAGAATATCATAAGTTGAACCGTCATCAACAATAAGCAGGTCAGTATTATCAACATTATCAATTTGTATAATTGCTTTTTTAACAGCTTCCAGGTTATTATCCGAAACTATCATAATCAGAATTTTTTTTGTCATACTCACTCCCGAAATTTCATCTTTTCTGGCGGGTATTACCCTGCATGTAAAGCTGATTATTATTTTATCGACTTTATTAAATTACAGGTTTTTTATTGACCCTGAGCGCAATCAATGTAAATTTGTTTATAATTCAAAAATCAGCCGCACTATATAATATTTACAATAATTCTTCACAATATAAAAATTTTTTATCAATATTTGAGGTGAAACAAATGTCAGTTCTGATTAAAGATATTCAGCGGAATGCAAACGAAATCATTAGAATAGAAGTTTCTGAATTCAAAGGAAAAGAGTTGATCAACATACGGATATGGTATGTTGCGGCCAGGGACAATGATGGGAATGAAATTTATAAACCGACCCAGAAGGGAATAGCCCTTGACATCGCTGAATTTGATGAACTTCGCAAAGGGATTGATAAACTTGAAGTCTACATAAAAGACAGGAAATCCGGAGCAGTCCCTGATCAGCCTGATCCTAAAAACAAGGCTGATTATTCTGAAGGTCTGCCTGACCAGGATGAAACTGAGGATAATGAAGCAGGCGAGTAATCAGAACTCGATGTTAAGAAACGCGATATCGTCATTGACCTCCTGGTCCCTGATAAAATTCGTAAGAGTGTTCATTAACTTATCACAAAAATCCTGACCGCGTAGTTCATCATTGTTTTTTATAAACTTGGCAAGGTTCATTTCGCCAAACTCCCCCCCCTCGCGGTTTTTAGCCTCTGTGATCCCGTCAGTGTATATAAAGAGACGATCCCCTTTCTGGACATCGAGTGTTTTTTCCTCATAATCAACTTCATCCATGATCCCCAGAAAAAATCCGAAAGTATCAAGAGCAAGAATCTGATTCTTATCCCCCCTGTAAAAAAGCGCCCGGGTATGACCTGCATTTGAATAATTAAGCTGGTGCGTCTCGTTATTGTATATAAGATAAAATGCTGTAATATATTGAGTGTCAAGCATCATGCCGTTTAGATGTTTGTTGATATCCCTGAGCAGGCTGGAAGAACTTTCATATTTTGGTGCATATATGCTGAATAGCATTTTAGACATAGTCATAGTCAAAGCAGCCGGGATTCCATGACCTGTAACATCCGCAATCAGGAATGCAGTACGCCTGTCATCAAGTACGTAACAGTCGAAGAAATCACCGCCGATATCTTCAATGGGTATATAACGTCCGCTTACATTCGGGAATTTGACATAACTGAAATCATGAGGTATTACGAACTGCTGGATCCTCTTGGCCGCTTCCATTTCCCGTTTTATCTGCTGGTTTTTTTCGAATAGTTCGGAATTTGCTTTCTTCAGCCTGAGCAGAGACATAACCCTTGCTATCAGTTCCTCTTCATTGAGCGGTTTTAAAAGATAGTCATCCGCACCTGTGTTAAGCCCTTTTATTTTAGATTTAAGATCGTCAAGGGCGGTCATAAGTATTACAGGGATATAGTCCTCCCTGTCCCTCTTTTTCAGTTCTTTGAGAAAGGTAAAACCATCCATTTCGGGCATGACTATATCAAGGAGTATCATGTCATAATCTGAATTAATAAGCATGTCCAGCCCTTTCTGACCGGTCTCTGCCTCATCTACATTAAAATTTAGCGGTTCCAGAACTTTGCGTATAAACGCACGGTTAAGGCGGCTGTCATCAATGCAGAGTATTTTTTTCTTTTTATCCTGATCCCGTTTTCTCATTGTATTATTCTATGAGTTTTATTATGTGTTCAACCTGACATATGGTTATATTAATTTCAACTCTGTTTTGATGGTATTATTTTATTATGAAAATTCTTTTTGTCCAGCTTCCCCTGTCAGATCATTCTTTCAGCTATGATAATGGGAATATCGACTATGCATCGGCTTCATTATCCGGATTTATCTGTAATAATTATCCCGAGATCTTTTGTGAAACCCTGCCTGCCGTTTTATCAAATTTCTGTTCTGATGAACTTATACTGAAATATATCAATAATACAAAACCGGATGTCGTTTCGTTTACCTCTTATCTCTGGAATATTGAACGTAATCTTTCCCTGGCAGAAAGATTAAAAGAAAAAATGCCTGATACTGCAATTATTTTTGGAGGACCTGAAATAGCAGAAGGTTCATTCTCCCTTAGAGACCATCGACCTTATGTCAATTATTTTGTTACCGGTGAAGGGGAATGGTTTTTTAAAAGTTTTCTTGAATCAGGGAGCATCCTACCGTCAGTTATAAATGGAAATCGTGTCTTTATTCAACCTGCTGATGAACTGATTGAAGTGTCATCAATATGTGAACCTCTCACCAGCAGGCGTCTTAATTCAAACAATGATGCATCTGTTTTTATTGAACTCACCCGAGGCTGCCCTTACAGATGCAGTTACTGCTACTATTCAAGGAATTATAAAAAGGTGAGGGAGATCTCTTTTGATTGCCTGGTTGCAAGCATCAAATCAACCATGAACTTTAAAGAAATCTATATTTTAAGCCCTACATTTGACCGGTCATCGGATTTTACGGAGAAGCTTGAACTTCTTAAAAAACTGAATCACAACGTAAAACTTCATACCGAAATCCGCACAGACAGGATTGATAAAAAAACAGCGAAGCTTATGTATGACGCCGGATTCCGCAGCCTTGAAGTGGGGCTCCAGTCCATGAACAAACGCGCCCTGGGAATGATTAACAGGGAGAGCAACACCGGGAAAGAACTTTCCGGTATGCGTAATCTTTCAGATGCAGGCATAGAGCTTCAGATCGGTATTATACCCGGACTCCCCGGTGATTCACCTGATAATTTTATCCACACCGTTGATACCCTGGTAAGCAATAACCTGGGCGAATATATTGAACTTTACCCGCTGATGATACTACCGGGCACACAGATCAGGGAGATGGCAATTGAACATGGTGCAGAGTTTCAGGACAAACCACCTTACTATTTCCAGAGCGGCTGGGATTTTACTTCAGATGACATCCGGTATATTTCTGACTATGTTGAGGAAAAAACGGGACTTTCAAGGAGTATTTTCTTTCTTCCAGATTTTACTGAACCAGAAAATTCACTATTTACCAAAGGTATAAAATTTAACGGTAATCTGCCGGGTGCCTGGGACCTTGAAAAATTTTCATCTTTAACTGAACGTTATGTGGTCGATCTCCATGTGATTTGTTCACATCAACAGTCTTTATATTCAGGAATCGAAAAATTATTTTCTTCACTTGCTCGCATAGGTCAGAGGCTGATAAATCTTATAATTTATTCGGATATATTGATAAATGAGGATACCCTGAAACAATTGATGTGTAAATATGAAACTGACTCTTTTCACAGGGGGCTGAATGTTTTCCACAGCGTTGCTGAGGCGTCGAGGTTCAGGTTCTTCCAGGTTTCTGAAAACATTAATGAGTTCAGTAGAATGGATAATATTTACTCCATTATTACACCAATTTACATGATAACTGAAAAGTCGCTTAATTTTACAAAGATTCTTCACAATGAATCTGCTGTACTTGTTCAGTCCGGGATGTATGAAAGTATTTCATCATTCCTGAAAAAAGTTTATGCCGCTGATCCGCAATTTGCTGCATTCCAGTGCGAGGATGAAATGCAGCAGTTTTATAATGACATCGGAGAGGAATACGTAAAGCTGCCGTATAATTTCGGCCTGGTTAATGCCTGATTCCGGGGTATATCAGGAAACAACTCAATTTATTATGTGCTTTCAATCTCCCGGTTCATATCAGCCAGGGCCTGAACCGATGCATCACCGTAACTCATGTTTTTATAAACTTTATACGCATAATTGAGTGAACTCGAAGCATTAATCCTGTGAATGGTTTTATCCGGATACCTGTTCAGTATAGCCATGACTTCGCTTATACTCCCCCCCTGTGTTCCCACACCCGGGATAAGGTAGGGAATCTCCTTGCCTGAAGCAAGGAAGATACCGGAAATCTTCTCCAGCTGTTCAGGATAGGTCGCGCCTGCAACTGACCCTAAACCTGGATGGTACCACTGTACCAGTTTTTCAGCGATATAAAGATAAAATTCTTTGTCCCCGATTTTAACATCCTGTATCTCAACCGAGCTTTTATTTGAAGTTTTTGTGAGTATGTAATAGCCTTTATCAGGATAATTTTTTATGTAAGGTTCAATCGAATCATACCCCAGATACGGAGAAAGTGTAACAGCGTCTGCCCTGAAAAAATCAAAAGCCTCCTTTGCGTAAGCCTGTGCTGTCTTGCCTATATCTCCGCGCTTGTAATCGAGAATTACCGGTATACTCGCGGCCTGGTAGATCCTTATTATTTTTTCAAGGGTCACGATTCCGTCAATGCCATACTGCGCATAAAAAGCGTAGTTCGGTTTAACTGCTCCTGGAAATGTGTTCTTCTGCACAAGGCTGTTCAGAATTTTTTCGTAGAAGGTGAATATCCTTTCACCGGGAGTTCCCTTATCTTCTGGAATATCCTCGATAACAGGATCAAGGCCCATACATACTATGCTTGAAAATTTTTTTGCGCTCGATTTAAGAAGATCAATATAGTTCATTCCTGGATTCCTTTTAAATATTTTTTGTATATAGAATAGTTTTCTTCATCAAAAAGAATAAATATCACTTTAATTTCGTAATTTTCCCTGGTCATAAAGTCAATAGAAGTTTCTACAGCAATTTTTACTGCTTCATCTTTCGGATACCTGTACACCCCGGTTGAGATCGCAGGGAAAGCAATTGATTCCAGATTCTCTCTCTTCGCAAGAATCAGTGAATTATTGTATGAATTTTTCAGAACATCAGGCTCACCGTGACTGCCGTCAGTGTATATGGGACCCGGTGTATGAATGACATATTTTGCAGGTAGATTGTAACCACCGGTTATCCTGGCCTCACCGGACCTGCAGCCGCCAAGAGTCCTGCATTCCGTAAGAAGTCCCGGACCTGCAGCCCTGTGAATAGCACCGTCAACCCCGCCGCCGCCAAGTAGAGATGTATTTGCAGCATTAACAATGGCATCCGTGGACTCGGCAGTGATGTCCCCTTTTTTTACACTGATCAGCTTGATTGCGTCTGACCTGTTCATATGTCCTCAGTTTGAACCGCAGTCCTTTACTTCATTCCGCAGAAGCATTACTGCATGGGGAATTGCCTTTTCAATAAATCCCAGGTTTTCACGTACTGCCTTCGGGCTGCCCGGAAGATTTATGATCAGGCTTCTTTTACAGATACCTGATACTGCACGGGAAAGTATTGCATGGGGCGTTATCTCAAGTGATTTTGCGCGCATTGCTTCTGCAAATCCCGGGGCTTCCCGGTCTATAACTGCGCGTGTAGCTTCCGGCGTAACATCCCTGGGGGCAAATCCTGTCCCGCCTGTTGTGAGGATGAGGTCAAATCCCCTTTCCGCAAAATCCAGAAGGCTTCTCTTAATATCCGGAATTTCATCGGGAACAATGGTTTCAGCGGCAATTTCAATATCCATAGTTTCTGCCCATTTTATTATTTCAGGGCCGGAAATATCTGTCCTTTCGCCGCGTGATGACCTGTCGCTTACTGTAATAATTCCTGCGCTTATCTTTCTCATGAATGCCATCTTTTTATAATTGAATTATATCGTAAAAGTCACGATAATACACCTGATGTTATAAAATCAAACACATTACTTTGTTAATTTACCAACTTTTTTCACATGCTTAAGAATTTTCTTCCGCAGCCGGAGACGGCGAGGGAGATTAAAAATATGAATATACAAGTTATATAAAATACAGAATAATTTTATGGAAAATTCCTGATGATAATTGCGGCAATACTTGCAGGCGGTAAAGGTGAACGTGTTGGAGGAACAACTCCCAAACAGTTATTAATGCTGGGTGATAAGCCTGTAATACAGTGGTCCGTTGACACTTTTCACCAGGATAAGCAGATTGATGAAATAATCATAGTATCTGAAAAATCATCCCTCCCTGCAATCAGGAGTATTTTTCCTGAAATAAAATATCCTAAAATAACTGCGATAATTGAAGGCGGCATCGAGAGAGTAGACTCATCAGCAAATGCAGTTTTTTATAAAGACTATAAGTACGATGATATTTTCATGATACACGATGCTGCCCGCCCGTTTATCAGTACATCAATTATCCATGAATTAATAAATGCTGTAAAAAAACATGATGCTGCAGGTGTATATATACCGGCAAAGGATACAATAGCAATAGTTGATAATGAAATTATTGATTCAATCCCGGAACGTAACAGGATGTTCTATACACAAACCCCCCAGGCTTTCAGGTATAGCCTTATCATGGAAGCGCATAAAAGCTACCAGCTTAACAGGGCTCGCGGAATAACAGATGATGTTTCTCTTGTAGCATCAAGCGGTCACGATATACATGTTGTTTCCGGGTCTGACCTGAACTTTAAAATTACTACTGAACTCGATTATAAAATTGCAAACCTGATTGCCGGAAATATACTCTTATGATCAAAAGATACCTGAACGCAGATCCAATACCATGGCTTATTGACGGCACCGATCCGGCTGCAGTATACCTTGCAAAAAAGGAATTCTGCGAAGAATGTGGTCATACCGAAATCTATCATGAACTGGAAACCTCAGTTTTAACCGGTTATTTTAAAAGTATTTCTACGAGAAATATACTTGGTGATAAAAAAAATCCTGATCTTATAAACCGGGGCAATGTCTGGTTTTTTCTCTGGGCAGTAGAATGCGGTTATAATTCCAAGACAGATTTCATCAGAGAAACGTCCGATTTTATTTCTGAAAATTTCCTTACACCGGACGGAGGATTTTCTTTGTCACTGAAGCCGCGTTTACCCCTTGCCTGCAGAACTGGCGATCTGGTGAGGGCTATGCTTAAAGCCGGTATAAATGACGAAAGAACAACTTTTGGACTGCATTGGATTTCACAGCATCAACGCCACGATGGCGGATGGCTTCACTGTCCATTTAGCGGTTTCTGCGATGTTATGAAAATGTTTCTGATTAAACATGCAGGTTCAGGAATCAGCAGGGAAGTGGATACCAGTATTCCCAGCTGCCCTGTAGCAACCCTTTCATGTATCAGGGCTTTATCGGTTTCAGGGATATCTGCGTATATTCCAAGGATAGAGACTGGTGCCGCGTTCCTGCTTGGAAGTTCAGCGCTTTCATCAACTGATAGATTGCTATATTGCGGACTGAACCTGCACCCGCAGAAATCCGGTTATCCCGTAATGACACAATTCGATTCCATTACTGCACTAATGGAAATTTTTAATACAACCTTGTGGAATGATGCGAAATGTGCAGGGTTATTTAACAATATAATGAAGAAGCAGACTGCAGACGGAAGATGGAAACTTGAAAATAATTCACGGGGGATGACTCCTGAAGGAAAAGGGGAGAACCGTTTAGTAACACTGAATGTTATGCGTCTTCTTAAACGTCTGTCAGAGAAAGAATCTTAGTTTGAAAAAGCATAGCCAACGGATAATGTAAGATTCACTGTCTGAAGAGATCCACCTGATGAAGTAGAATAAGTTCTGCCATTCCCATTTGCGGTAGCATCAGAACCTGTTGATTGTGTCAATGAATTAGCCGGGCTGAAAGATATTGGATAATAAGTATATTCAGAACCCAGGGATATATATACCCCGCCGCTGAAGTATATTGTGAGGTTTAGTTCGGAACCGAAAATAAAACCTGAAAAATTTCTTATGCCATCGTTATTATAATTATATGCAAGTTTAGATGCAATCGGCGTGGCTTCGTATTGTCCGAATCCATAACCGAACTCAGGTGTAAATGTCACATCCCATTGTTTGCGTACAGTAAGGTGAAACGACGGTCCCAGGAGAATTGAGTATGAATTGAAGAGTGCCTGGTTCCAGTTCTCATTTTCCTGACCGAAAGCTGTTCTCTGAACAACAGTTGTATAGCGAAGCTTGCTTTTTGCACCGACATGGTCGATAGGCATGTATTCGAAAGATATACCAAAATCAAATGCAAGGTGGTTAACTATAAGTTCCTTCATGGTATCGGAACTCAGCATGTACCAGTTACCAACCAGAAAATCATCCTCAGCAGTAATCAGGTCACCAAATGGCAATCCGGCAGAGATAAATCCTCCAAGAAGCATTTGTCCTTCATGAGCTCCTTCAGGAGGTTTATCCAGTTCTTCAAATTCTGAAGCCATTATTGATGTCGCTGAAAAAACAGTTATTAATATGATTATAAACTTTTTCATAAATTTTCAGTATATGTAAAATCCCCGTTTGGTTTTTTTACCAAGATAGCCTGATGCGACATATTTACGAAGAAGGGGGCAGGGCCTGTACTTATTGTCTGCATATCCCCTGAACATCTCCTCACCGATCGCAAGAACTACATCAAGGCCTACCATATCTGCAATTTCAAGGGGACCCATTGGAAGATTAAGCCCTTTCTTCATTGCCTTGTCAATCACTTCAGGTTTTGCGCCCCCTTCGTAAAGGAGAAATGTTGCTTCATTTATCATGGGATACAGTATCCTGTTAAGATAAAACCCCGGGTAATCCTTTGCCTCAATAAAATCCTTTTTGAGTTTTTTTAGAAAGGACTTAGACATTTCAACAGTTTCCCTCGTAGTTAAAAATCCCGGTACAATTTCAACAAGGGGCATGACCCTTGCCGGATTCAGAAAATGCAGTCCGATTACTGATTCAGGTCTCGCAGTTGCAGCGGCTATTTCAGTAATTGAGATCGAGGAAGTGATCGATGCGAGAACACTTGCCGGAGAACAGGTTTTGTCCAGTCTGGCAAATACATCTTTTTTTACAGACAGATCCTCAAAAACTGCTTCAAGAATAATATCCGAATCCGAGAATTCAGCAATATCATTTACTACTTTTATATGGGAGATAATCCTCTCCCTGTCTGCAGCTGTAATTCTCTGTTTTTTTTCATATTTGCGGAGCCTTGATTCGATGATCGCCAACGCATCTTGTACTTTTTTATCACTGCTGTCATATAATTTGATAGTAAATCCGGCTTCCGCTGTCATCTGGGCCAGATCGGTCCCCATAACTCCAGCCCCGATGATTCCAATTTTATTCATCTTTAATTCCTCTGTGTTCAATATCATGCAATGTCTGACATTTGTATGTTACAATATATCTCTGCATATAATTAACAACAATAAAATTATTGACTTAACTCTATATTTTTATTCCAATATAAAAAACATTAAAATTTGCGTTCCCGGCACATTTATACTATTATTAAATGCCAACAATGTGCATCACAGAGATTCTGATCTAAAAATGAATTAACCGGATAAACTGATTAATGAAAGAAATTGACAAGACAAAAGAAAATATTAAAGTAAGCCAGCTTGACGATTCCCAGCGGAAAAAACTCTTTCAGCAGTTTGTCGATGCCGGAGGACAGGTCCAGACAGAACGTCAGGCCAGAAGGAACCTGATGATTGACAGGAATAAGCAGAAAGAGCATCAGAAGAAACTTGATGCTCATTATTCCAGACTGAAAAAACCTGTTAATACACAAGCCGCAGCCGGTACATCCACTGTGTCCATGCCTGCAAATATACCTGGCAAATCTGAAGATGTACCATTCGAAAAATTCAGAATACGAATGAGACTCCGTTTCCAGGGAATCACCCGTTTCAGCACACTGTTTTACAAAAACCGTTTCCTGAATAACATGAACCTCAAATACAGACCGGCATTAATGGAATTGCAGAATGCATATCTTGCCCTTTTTAAACAGAATCCAAAACGCGGCAATCAGGTTATCATGCGTCTTGACAAAATATCCCCTATTTATTATGAATTGCTGCAAAAAACTGCTGATTTATATGAACCCATAGACCTCAGGGAACTGACAGATAATATAGCAAATTTTCCAGACGTACCAAGACAGCTGCCTGAACTGAAAACACTCTTCAATTCGATTTTCAGGAAACTGTATATTATAAAAACATATGAGAATACAATATATAATGCCTTTGATAAGGCGATTGATATCTGTATTAATGTCTCGGAGGATAATCAATATCCCCAGCTGAACAAACGGAATATACGGAATGCTCTTTATATTGCGTTCTATGTTCTTTATCCAAGACTTCATACTCTCTTCTGCCAGTATAATTTAACACTTTTTGATGATCCTGACAGCCGCATTGATGATATGCTTGAAATAATACCTGCTGAACGTCCGGGAAACCGTGTCCGCTATGATCTGTCAAGGATACAGCAGGAGACCGAAGCAGAACTCCCGGATGTCATCAAACATGAGGAAAAAGCATCTGAAATAAACATTGATCCGATCGTCACTGAAGGTCTGAAAAATATGTATAAACTTGATTTTTCAATGCTGCGAAAAAAATATGACAAAACAGGAACTTATGAAATCCTGGGAGATAATGATAAGGTTCTCCTGGCATACCTGTTATATCTTGAATTCGATAATGAGTATGCTATGATTTTTACTACAAACCGCATTAAATATAACATGGAATATCTTGGATCAAACATGGTTGATTACCGAAAGAATATGCAGGAACTCTACAATTCGATGAGAAAATCCCAACAAGCCTTCAATCTCTATCATGAATCATTTATTAATTACAGCCGTTTAAAGAACCAAAAACCGTCAACCAATGATCAATATATCAATTATTCCAAGCAGGTAGATGAGCTAATCAGGAAAAAGGATATTGCCGGAAGCGGTGCACGTATGGCAATAAAAATATTCATGGAAAAAACCGCTACAGAACTGGATACACTTGTACGCGATATGAATGAAAGACAAATGTATATCAGTAACCCGCAGGATATTATAGAGCTTAATCCCGAAATTGAAGGTGAGAAAAAACTTCATGGACTTAAAATATATGAAGCTCTTCAGACCGTCAGGAATTTTGCTGCTGCTTTTGCATTCAGGCTTGGTCCTGAAGGTGACCTTTATGGAAAGCTTGAATACAATCAAAAGGAATCCGGAGAACAGAAAGCTGACAGCAGTCCGCGCCCGTCTCCGGCCCGGTCAGCAAAAAAGTCCCAGTCTATACTTGATGAACTTGATGATATCCTGTAGTTTTTTTTCTGCGGATTGACTCAAGCCTGTTTTCAATTATCATTTCTCGTGTCAGATTCAGCCCCGGATCCCTGTACGGTTCAGATTTAGGATTTTCCCTGATATCAAGTATACGTTTATTATCAAGGGTGCTAATCACATCAGTAAGAGCTGCCAGTGTTCCTTCACGTTTCTGTCCCACTGAAGGTCCTTTTCCGACTATAAATCCCGCTTCAATCATTGCCATCCTTATATGGTCCGCACTGGAATAGGTTGTAAGGATTGCTTCATTATACATCAGCCCGGCCAGAAGCCTGAAATATTCTACAGTCCATAATTCAGGATTTTTTGCCGGTGAAAACGGGTCCTGAAAAACCGCGTCAAATTTGATACCGGTTATATTCTTAATCGAATCCCTTGCATCGCCAAAGAGTATCTTCAGCCTGATGTTATCAAACTCTGCAGAACCTTTTAAATAACCCGTTTTAATTTTTCCATATATTAAATCTCTCTGATCGCCGAACCTAACAGATTCCATGTAGCTGTAAAAACTCTCATCCTTTTCCAGTGAGACTATATTCAATAACGAATGATTCTCCTCTGTGTTTAACCTGTCCATAAGCGCCAGCACATTATAACCCAGCCCGAATCCTACATCCAGGACTGTCAGTGATTCCTTTTTCTTTTCCAGTATCATTGAAGGCTGCACATGTTTGAAAAGGGCCTCTTCATATGCACCGGAGGTCGAATGCATTGCCTGGTCATATTCATCCAGGAAAAGGGTTGCGCTTCCGTCGTTTGTTGTGATCATTCCCGTCATGTTTTACCCTTGTCTGTGCCTGATAATTGAGTATTTTAAAATTAATATATATCACCCGGTTTAAAGGAAGTTATGGCAACAAAAATTATAATAAAGGGATATGTCCAGGGGGTAGGGTGCAGGGGCTACTGCGCCAGGTATGCGCGAAGATATAGTCTTCATGGAACGGCAACCAATCTTTCTGACGGCTCGGTTTGTATATTACTGAACACTGATGATAAAAATATAATTAATTCATACATGGATTCGTTGATTGCCAACACTGACGGGTACAATTTTTTTGGAAGAATATCCGACTACAAAGTAGTGCCTTTTGGCGGAAGAATTGATGGTGATTATATTTTCTGAGCAGGTTTCAGTTCAACGGGTTTTACCGCTTTCATCCTGCGGAAATTAACTTTTTTAAAACGCCGCCGTAATTCATCTGACCTCATCGACAGGAAAGCGTGATATGGAGTGCTCCTGACATATTCATAAAAATTACGCGAATACTCAATGTATTTTTCTTCAAATGCTTTTTTGGAATGACCGTGAGCTTTTTTGACGGAACCCATTCGTCTTATATCACCGTTAAATGCAGGACTGATATGATACAGTTCATGAAACATGACATTCACTTTTTCTGCTGCAGGCAGGTCAAAAAATTTAGGCATATAGAAGTACATCAAGTAAAGTATTTCTATATCATTAACTACAAGTTTGGGAATGGTATAGAACCTACTGTTGTGTTTTACTATCTCCGATCCGTTTTCAAACCTCATCGGAAGCAGCTTGCCGTAAATTCCCCCCCCGGTTGTTTTCCTGTTTGTAGAGCAGCAGAGAAGAATACGGTTAACATCGAAGAGCCTGAATTCCTCAGTCCGTGAAACCATCTCATGAAGCAGCAGAGTGAGGGTATCTGAAAGATTAATTATATCCGACACTTACTTTAATCCGGCTTTTGCTATCATTTCTTCGGCATGTTTAAGTGAAAGGTCGGTGACCTCTTCGCCTGCGAGCATACGGGCGACTTCGCGTACCTTCTCCCTGTCGTTCAGGTTTTTAACAATTGTTGTAACCCTGCCTTCATTTCTGCCTTTCTGCACAAGGTAATGGCTGTCAGACATGGATGCAATCTGCGGCAGGTGCGTGATTAAAAGCACCTGCCTGTCCTTTGACAGGTTTTTAAGTTTCTTCCCTACTATCTCAGCGGTCCTGCCGCTGATGCCCGTATCGACCTCGTCAAAAATCAGCGTATCAACAATATCTGCAGACTGGATGACATTTTTAATGGCAAGCATTATCCTGGACATTTCGCCGCCGGAAGCAACCTTGCGAAGCTGGCGCAGGTCCTCTCCCTCATTTGCCGAGAGCAGAAACTCGATCCTGTCCAGACCGTGCGGGTAAAGGATATACCGTTTGTCATCGCTTTCGATATCCCCGTCAGGACTCGTTTCACGTTTTATGGATATCTTGAAAACGGTGCCCGACATACCCAGGTCATTCAGTTCCTTCATAACAAGTTCTTCAAGTTTTTTCGCAGCAGCCTTTCTTTTCTCTGAAAGGGCGAGAGCTATACTTTTTGCCTCGCTAACAATTTTTTTCTCTTCGGCTTTCAGGTTTTCCAGGAGCTCGTCACCGGAGGTTATCGATTCCAGTTCCTGCCTGGCCTTCTCAGCATAGGCAATAATCTCTTCCACTGAATCGCCGTACTTTTTTTTAAATCCCTGTATAAGGTTAAGCCTCTCCTCGACCATGTTGATTCTTTCAGGTGAAAAATCTATACCATTCCTGTAATCGCGGAGAGTCGCTGATGAATCTTCCAGGGAATAGAGTGCTTCCCTGATTGTGTCCAGGATTGACGAAAGATTCTGGTCAATGTCGCAGATTTTTGCCAGGCTGCTTTCAGCCTTTTTCAGGTTCCTTATTACACCGGCTTCACCGGTGATCAGGTCAGTGCTTGAGTTTATCTCGGTAAAAAGTTTTTCGGCATTCTGCAGCAGGTTTGCCTCACCGCGAAGTTCATCCTCTTCTCCGGGTTTCAGTTTTGCAGAATCGATCTCTTTAATTGAGAAGGTATTGAATTCAATTCTTCGTGCCTTCTCTTTCTCATCAATCTGGAATGAACTGATCCTGTTCCTGACGCTGCCAAGTCTCTCATGTACGTCTTTGACCCTGGCAACGTCATTTGCAAAAGCCCCGAAACTATCCAGCAGTTCCCTGTGTTTGGCAATATTGACAATGTTCTGATGCTCGTTCTGGCCATGTATATCGATAAGATATTCTGATATCTCTTTAAGCTTATTCAGCGGGATCTGGGCAGCATTTGCAAAACAGCGTCCCTTGCCGTTTGCAAAAAACTCCCTCTGTATGATCAGAGTGTCATCATCTGTTGAAATACCCGATTCATCAAGGAGGATCCTGATCTCCTTCATTTTCGAGATATCGAAGGTTGCCTCAAGCGATGCCCTGTCGAAGCCTGTACGAATCATATCAGTAGTTACTTTTTCGCCAAGAATGCCTGCAATCGCATCAATCAGTATCGACTTTCCGGCCCCTGTTTCACCGGTAAGAATGTTAAGACCACTGGTAAAACTGACGGTGAGGGAATCTATAATAACGAAGTTTTTGATTCGAAGTTCAAGCAGCATAGGAGCACCTTTCAGAATATAATGATCAACCCCAGTTAAGTTTCTCTCTCAGGATAGCATAGTAGTTTTTTTCAGGGTGAAGGATGAGTTTCATTTTTTTATCAGATTTCATAAAGTTAATTTCATCACTGCCATTCAATTCGATAGCCACCTGACCGTCTATTGTCAATAATAAATTTGTACGATCAGTCAGTGTCTTAGCCGTGGTAACTGAGGTTACAGGGAGAACGACCGGTCTTATAGAGAGAGAATGCGGGCACACCGGATTCACTATATAAACGTCATTAGCCATGGGAGTAATAATCGGTCCGCCTGCCGAGAGGGAATATGCGGTTGAGCCCGTTGCTGTTGCAATAATAAGTCCGTCGCCTGAATACCTGTTCATAAACAAGCCGTCTATATGAAGCTCGATTTCTATCGCTCTTGAAAATGCCCCTTTTGTAATAACCGCATCATTAAAAAAGAACATTGTAGTTTCAATACCGTTTCTGCTGTGAACCGCCTGCATGACTGTTTTTTCAGTCGCCGTGTAGTACCCATCAAGAATTTTCAGAAGATGTTTTTCATATTCATCAGGGTTGAATTCTGTAAGGAAACCAAGTTTACCCCTGTTAATACCGAAGATGGGGGCTCCCGAATCAATAAACATACGGGCTGTTTTAAGAAAGGTGCCATCACCTCCGATTGCAATTATCAGGTCCGGCTGGATAGAGGTATCATTATTGTTTGTAATGTATTCGGATATACCGGGATAGGATGCCAGTCCATAATCAGGAATACTTATATTGATTTTTCTTTCTGATAAAAGGCCGCATATTTTTACAATAATAGCAATTGATATATCATCATCAGGCCTGCAATTTATTGCGACATTTTTAATTGTTTTATTCTTCGAGATCATAATTAAACTTCATAATTAATCCGGGATTTCTGTCAATAAACTGTACAATATCATTTTGTTTTAATTCAAACAGAGATACATGTCCCGTATTCCTGAATGTATATGATGCTTCCATATTTTTATATAATCGGGGTAATGATCCGATAAACTCGCCCCTTGTCAACTGCCGCACAAATTTACCGTCAGAAAAGACATCAACTTCACCAGACCTGATTAGATAAATTGATTTCAGCTTTTGCCCCTGATTTATAATATCTGTTGGCGATGCTATTTCGCGTGGGATGAAAATTGATTCTATCCAGGTCCTCTGTGTAGAAGTACAGAACCGGAAGAAGCTGTTAAGCGACATAAGATTCCATGTTTCACTGCTTCGTGTTGCCGCGACTTTTTTTAATATCTTTTCAAATTCGGTCCCCACAATGAAGTTCAAAAATTTGTTCTTCTCGATTGTAAAAAGGACCACGTCTGTTGCTGCATACACATCAGCTGCCCTGCTCTGGCCGGTTATCAAGGCAACTTCACCGAAGTAATCATATGGGCCATAAATTTTTGAATCATCAAGGCCCTCGTTTTCAACGGTTATATTACCGGCATAGATTATATAGAATTCAGTACCAGGGGTACCCTTTTCTATCAAACGTTCACCTTTTGAGAATTTCTTTATATCAACAATATCCAGGAGTTCCTGTGCTTTCCATATCGGCATGTCCTGCATAAAATCGAGTCTCTTGAAAACACTGAGGATCTGGTATGCCTCTTCATACGGAGGAGCCTGGGTAGGGAAGTATAAAGTGTTCTCCATGCCGAAACGTGCAAGTGTAAGCGATGTCTCAACCGGAAAATCTTTCCGCGCAATGTGATAGACTACGGTTTTCTTTTTAAGTTCATCGGGCAGTGAATCAAGATATTGAATGGGTGTATGCAGCGGGGGAACTCCTGATTCATGGTATATTACGTTTGAATTCCACGGAAAGTTCGAAAGTTCGACGTACCGCTCTCTGCTGATGACTTTTTCTTCGAAGAGTGCTTTATGAAGCAAAGGATCATTGTTGTGATCAGAGGTGTATACAAATGACTGGTTCTGAAACTCCATCCTGAATCCAATCGTAGGAATTGAATGAAGTGTATAAAATAGTTCAAACTTTCCGCCATTTATATATATGGGTGAACCAATCTTTACCGGGTGAAAATTAAAAAGTTTACCAAGGTATCCAGTTTCAACTCCGCTCAGGGCTGAATACTTTTCCAGGAAGCTTCCCATAACGGTTTCGGTTGTATAAACTGTTATCCGTCCCTCCTCCAGGATTTTCTGGAATGTCCCTGCATCATGATCAGCGTGGCAGTGAGTAAGTATGATACTATCTATAAACTTGTGGCTTACATTTGATGCTTCAAGCCATTCAGTTGAATTCACCGGGGGATCGATCATGACTCCCTGGTGGTTAAGCCAGATTATAAAGCCGGAAGTATTCTCTTCAGGATCAAATCCATGACTGGGCCCCAGGCACGTAACGCCGAATAGGGGAGGGAGATACGGATCCTTCAATCGTTCTCCGATTATGTATTGAGGCGTATATTCGATATCACCCGGTACAGTTGCGATGTGTTTACCTTCCGCAGTGATACAGTAATCCCCCTTGTCGGTAATTGCGATTGATACACCTTTAAACCTGAAAGAGTTATTCTTAAAAATACCAAAACTTACCATGTTGGCTAAACGGTTTCCCTTCCGGAAATAATTCATCTCAGCCCTGATATCCGGTACATGGATATGGCCGCTGTTTATTGAATAATCATCAGTGATGTTAAAGTTTTCAGGACCGAACAGGGATTCCTCCAGGACCTTTTTGATTTTATAGTACTGTTCATCTCTGCATATAATCATCGTTTTTTTATTTCTGAGAAAAAAGTTGTAATACAACGGAAATTCTATCTCTGCTACGCTGATCCCCTTAATCCAGCTGAACATGTTGGTAGGAAGAACAAAAATTTCCGGAACGCCGCCTGGCAGAGACATTGTATCCTTGATTGTTTCGGGTGGCGAACCGAACTGTATATAGCCAGCAGGACTTTCAACAAGGAATCCGCCTCTCTGCAGCTTGTATACCGGATTATGTTCAGATGCCAGGTTATCAAATACCATATCAGTACCTGTATTTTTCTTCAGGATTAAATACTAATTCGCGGTCAGTTATCAGGTTATTCCCTTCAAACCTTCTGAAAAAACAGCTCCTGTATCCTTCATGGCATGCGGCTCCGCCGGTCTGATTAACCTTAATCAGCAGAGTATCGTTATCACAATCTGTACGCATCTCTTTCACAATCTGGAAATGCCCCGATGTTTCCCCTTTAAGCCAGATCCTTTTTTTTGATCTGCTCCAGTAATGCACCTGTCCGCTTTTAACCGTCAGATCAAATGCCTCGCTGTTCATATAACCCAGCATCAGTACTTCACCGTCTTCATAATCCTGTATGATTACAGGAATCAGTCCGTTGCCTTTTGTAAAATCAATATCAATACTCATTTTAGGTTCCTGAATTAGTAATAATGCAAATAAGTTTATCGAGACAGTTTCTGGATTCCAGCATTCATAAAAACCATTGCAAGTGGATTTCTCTGTTTTTTACAGTATTAACTGGTAATTAAAACTATCAGCAGTATTCAGGGCAAATATAATTTTCATACCCATATAGAATATCGACTACGTACTGCAGAATAGATTAATAAAATATGATATGATGAATAAATCCGCAACCAGACGCCAGTATTATGTCCCCACGATGGGTTATGTTTACAGCAAAGATTATGCCTGGTTCTCAGGGCTGTAAATAATCTTACTGCAATAAATAAAAAGTATTATTAACTCAATGTATTATGTCTCTCAATATCGGGAAGGGGAGAGGTCTTTAATTTATTTAAAACCATAGAATCTTAAATATCAGGAGATATTTATGGAATCTCGCCTAATTGCCTGTATTCGCCTGGGGTACTTAAGGTCGGTATTCCGGATTTTATTAAACAACAATCCCCCGCAACCGGATTCTAAAACAGAAAGTTTTGCTGTATCTTTAAGTTCAGAAAGCCCCAGGTCAGCAACATGATTAGTTACTCTTTCATTAAGTTCCGCCTGTTTCTCGCTTGCGTAAAGATATAAGTATCCGCCAGTTTTTAAAAGAGGAGCACCAAGCTCTACAGCCATATAGGCATCTGCCATTGCCCGGGTCGCTACCCAGTCAAAGGTTTCTCTATAGACGGGGTTTTTGCCGAGTTCTTCGACTCTGCAGCAGATTGTGTCCGCATTTTTGATGCCGAGTTTCGTAATAGTATCTTTTATGAATCCGATTTTTTTCTGAGTAGCATCGACAAGGGTAAATACTGCCGAATCCATCAGGATGCTTAGAGGAATGCCCGGGATGCCGGCCCCGGTTCCGATATCAGCTATTAATGTTCCACGTGGAACATTAATAGCTGCAAAAGGGGAGAGGCTGTCCGCTATTAAAACAGTTTGAATTTCTTCAAGAGTTTTCAGTCCTGTTAAGTTGAATCTACTGTTTGATTCATATATCATCCTGGCGTACAGATCAAGCTTCCCTTGTTTTTCTTTGCACTTTATGCCTGGATAATTCATAATTTTCTCCATCCGGGGATGTTCCACGTGGAACATTCATTTCTTTTTCCTGTCATGGTTTTCAAGGTGTATCAGTAGAAGTGTTATCTCTACGGGGTCAACTCCGGCTATTCTTGCGGCCTGGCCAAGGGTTTGCGGTTGATGTTTAATAAGTTTTTCCCGCGCTTCGTTTTTCAATCCCTTGATCTTTGAATAATCAAAGTTCTCGGGGATTCTTTTGTTATCCATCTTTTCAAGACGCGCTATGCGTTCCATGTCCCGCTTAATGTAACCCTCATACTTGATCTCCATTTCAATAAATGGGGATGTTGATGTGTCAGGGTGTTCATTAAGAATTTCATGAAGCTGTTGAATATTTATTTCAGGTCTCTTTAATAATTTATCTGCAGTAACTTTACCGCGGAGCTGAATGTCTCTATCTGTTTTTTTGAGGATTGATAGTATTCTGTCATCAATTTCAATGTTAGTGTTTCTGTAGCGGTTGATTTCAGAATCAATACGGTTATAACGGTCCTCCATCAGCTTGAACCTGTCGTTGTTTACAAGTCCCATCCGGTTCCCGAATTTCATAAGCCTTTTGTCGGCATTATCCTGTCGAAGCAGCAGCCTGTGTTCTGCCCTGGATGTAAACATTCTGTATGGCTCAAATACGGGTTTGGTGATAAGATCATCAATAAGAACGCCAATATATGCTTCAGATCGTGACAGAACCAGCTCCGGTTCATTGCGCAATTTACTGACAGCATTTATAGCTGCCATGAGACCCTGGGCTGCAGCTTCTTCGTAACCCGAGGTACCGTTTATCTGTCCTGCAAGGTAAAGTCCTGATATTTTTTTTGTTTCCAGTGTTGGTCTGATCTCGTCAGGCGGAACAAAGTCGTATTCTACAGCATAGGCAGGCCGCATTACATGGACTTCTTCAAGTCCGCGGATAGTCTTAATCATTTCAAGCTGAACATCCTCCGGGAGCGATGAGGAAAAGCCGTTTATGTAATATTCATTTGTATATGTTCCCTCGGGTTCAAGAAAAAGCTGGTGCTGTGTTTTGTCGGCAAATCTGACAACTTTATCCTCGATAGATGGGCAGTATCTTGGCCCAATACCTTTAATTTTTCCGCCATACAGTGGCGAACGGTGTATATTGTTTTTAATTATTGAATGTGTTTTTTCTGATGTATAGGTAGTCCAGCATGGTATCTGGGTTGTAGTAATTTTTTCCGTTGAATAAGAAAATGGGAACGGTTCTTCATCAGGATGCTGAATTTCGCATTTACTGAAATCAATTGTACTGGAATTAACTCTTGGAGGAGTACCGGTCTTAAGCCGCTGAACATTAAGGCCTGCTTGTCTAAGTGAGTCAGATAGCCCTTCGGCGGAAAAGTCGGCAAGCCGTCCACAACGCTGCTGAAATTCACCGATATGGATAAGCCCTTTAAGAAAGGTGCCGGTGCAAATAATAACGGCCTTGGAATAATGTTCGATATTTCGCAGAGTTCGTACTCCTGTAACATTGCTGCTTTCGATGATTAACTCTTCGACAATGTCCTGTATTATATAAAGATTTTCCTGGTTTTCAAGTATATGCTTCATTCTGAACTGGTATGCTTTTTTATCAGCCTGTGCACGAGGTGACCATACTGCAGGGCCTTTGCTTCTGTTCAGCATTTTAAAATGTATGCCGGTCATGTCGATGTTAATACCCATCTCGCCGCCAAGGGCGTCGATTTCACGTACAAGGGTTCCTTTGGCAAGTCCGCCGATTGCAGGATTGCAGCTCATTTGGGCAATCGTGTCAAGATTACCGGTAAGCATCAGTGTCTTCATGCCACATCTGGCTGATGCAAGAGCTGCTTCTGATCCGGCATGCCCGGCTCCGATTATGATTATGTCGTATTGAGAATACATTTATGTTTTCCGTAATTGTTAGGATTTTTGTAATTAATAAAAAAGATCCCTTCTGATGAGCAAGAACAAATCGTTGTTATGATTATTTGTCGGATATTTTTTATTATAAGAACTGAAGTTTATAAAATAGAATATGTTTTGTATGAAAGGATTTATAATTTTCTTGACTTGAATATTCTGTTAACATTTAATTAAGCATCAGGCCTAATAATGAAAAAAATGGAAAACAGCGATTATAACATTCTTGTTGTTGATGATGATGACCTTGTGCGGAAACTGCTGACAAAATTTCTCCAGGGGCTCGGCTACATGGTTTATGTTGCCGAGGATGGTGAAAGTGCGTTGGAACGGCTTGGTAAACTGCCGTATGATCTTGTCCTTACTGACCTTCAGATGCCAAGACTTGGAGGCAGGGAGCTTCTTGAACATATGTCTCATGAATACTCCCATATCCCCAAGATTGTCCTGACCGGACATGGCACAAACGATGATATCATTGCAGCTCTCAAGGCGGGAGCTTATGATTTTCTCTACAAACCGATTGATGATCTGAATATTCTTGAATACTCGATAAAGCGCGCTGTTGAAAGCAAACGGCTGCGAGAAGACAAAGAACGTCATGTTGTTGAACTTGAAAAGAACAATGAAATAATTTCAATGCTTAACAGCGGTAAGAGTACAGATGAAATTTTCAACATGCTGAATCTTTCGTTAAAAAAAGTTATACCTTTTGAAGGCATGTTTCTTGCGCTGCTTAATGATACCAACACCTTTCTCACAGTTGAAAACGCAGTTTTCAACCAGGGTTTTTTCCATAACCTTATACGCACAGGGGACAGGTATCTGGCTTCTCAATTGAATATTCAGAATTTTCTTAACAAGGAACAGAATATCCTGAATATCGATAATCTGGGAAGCTATATCAGGGAAAAAGAAGCACACGATGTTTTCAGGGAATTATGCGATCACGGAATCAAATCGCTCCTTGCGGTGTCTCTTCTTATTAAGGAACAGGCAAGGGGGATTATATTCTTTATCTCTGCCAATACCGGCGCTTTCAAAAATCATCACATAACATTTGTTAAATCAATAGCCGGCCAGATTGCCCTGAGTGTTCAGAGAACCGAGCTTACTAAAGAGATAGAAAATCATTCCAGGAACCTTGAAAAACTGGTCAGCGAAAGAACTGAAGAGGTCCTGAAAACGCAGCGTACAACAATATTTGCATTAAGCAGTCTCGCCGACGCGAGAGATACTGAAACAGGAGACCATCTTGAAAGAATCCGGAATTATGCGGTTCTGCTTATGCGGTTGTATAAATATGAAGAAGATCACATGGAAATAAGCAACAGGCTGCTGAGAGACTTGTATGATTCATCAGTACTGCACGATATAGGGAAAGTTGGTATTCCTGATGATATTCTGCTGAAAAAAGGCTCCCTGACTCCAGCCGAATTTGAAGTAATGAAGAAACATACCACCATAGGATATGAAGCATTAAAAAACGCATCCGGGGATATGGGAACGGATTTTTTCCTGAACATGGCTATGGATATTATTCTTTATCACCATGAGCGGTGGGACGGCAACGGTTACCCGAAAGGATTAAAGGGTGAGGATATTCCCCTTTCAGCCAGGGTAATAACAATTGTGGATGTATATGATGCTCTTACATCAAGACGTCCCTATAAGGAAGCCTTCAGCCATGAACAGGCAGTCTCTGTAATGATGGAAGAGAACGGAAAATTCGATCCTATTCTGATAAATCTGTTTTATAAAAATGCAGATAAATTTAATGATGTCAGGGAAAAGTATTCAGAAAAAGATGACAATGAAGAAACAGTGGAAGGGATAGCCTGATGTATCAAAGAAGCTCAAGTATCAGATTCGGCGGTCCGATGACTCCAGGTGTAAAAAAACTTTTAATAATAAACGGTTCAATCTTTCTTATTCAGCAGATTATAAATCTTGTTACAGGTTCAGTTCCAGGCATTCCAAGTAATTTTGAACGTATTTTCGGGCTGAGTCATGAAGGTTTTATTAACAGGTTCATGTTATGGCAGCCTGTCACATATATGTTTCTGCACGGAGGCTGGATACATATATTTTTCAATCTGCTCGGTTTATGGATGTTCGGAGGCGAAGTAGAAAATTATCTTGGTGAAAAAAGATTCTTAAAATTCTACATTTTTTCAGGGCTTGGCGCTGGACTATTTATTGCTCTAATGAACTACTATACATATCGAAGCTTTGACTATTCAGGGGTAACATTCGGTGCATCAGGTGCCTTGTACGCGATACTGATAGCATATGCAATGCTCTGGCCTGACCGTGAAGTTCTTCTCTACTTTCTGTTCCCTGTAAAAATAAAGTACCTGCTTCTTGCATACGGCGTATTTGAATTTTTCAGCACCCTGTCAACCGCAGCAGGTAAAGCCGGAAATATAAGTCACATAGGACACATCGGAGGTCTTGCTGCAGGATTTTTCCTGATGAAGATGTATATGAAACCTTCAGTTAAAAAAAACGGTACTTTTTCCTTCGTGGAAAATTTCAGGAAGAAACAGCGCCTAAGCAAGAAGAGAAAGGAAATAGACGAGAGAATTGAGGCGAAAAAAATAATAGATAATCTCCTGGTTAAAATTGCCCGGGAGGGTATGAGTTCATTAAGTTCAGATGAAAAAAAGAAACTGGAATGGGCAAGAAGACATTATTACCCGGCCGGGAACGATACTGTTCATTAAGAAAGAGAAAAGTGAATGGAAAAAAGTGTAATATCCCTCATTAAAGCTGATTCATATAATCCTGAAAAAATAGAAAAAGCGATAAAGAAAATTTTTTCTGATATAGATTTTGATCCGCAGTATTTCAGCGGCAGAAAAATTGGGTTAAAACCCAATCTCCTGACATCAGCCCTTCCTGATAGCGGTATAATTACTCACCCCGTCATTATTGAAGCAGTAATACGTATAATTAAAAAAAACGGCGGGATGCCCGTACTAATTGAATCCCCGGCCTTTCACCCGCTGGAACGGGTACTGAAAAAAACGGGACTTGATGTAATCCTTGAGCGGGAGTGTGTTCCGACGGCTGACACGAAACGGACAGTATCAATACATAACGAGTCAGGTGTGAAGTTCAAGAATTTCCAGGTTGCCGAAGAGCTTGCCTCGTGCGATATGATCATCAACCTCCCGAAACTGAAAACTCACGGTTTGACATATTACACAGGTGCTGTGAAGAATCTTTTTGGAACAATTAACGGACTTGAAAAATCAAAATGGCATTTCAGGGCAAATACTAAAGAAGATTTTACTTCTTTCCTTCTTGATCTTTACGGGGCCTTCCTTAATGGTCCGGGTAAAAAAATGATCCATATAATGGATGGCATATTGGGACTTGAAGGCGAGGGACCTGGTGCAGGCGGCAGGCCTGTTATGGGTTACGCTCTCATCGGCGGAACCGATGCAATTGCGGTTGATTCAATCGCAGTTGCTGTTGCAGGTTTGAATCCCCGGAAGGTTCTTACATGCATTGAAGGGGAGAAGAGAGGGTATGGCATTTCACGGCCTGAACAGATTATCATTAAAGGTGAGAGCCTTAAGTCATTTAATAATAAATTCAGGGAACCGGAACCAAAGTCAAAGATGACGCGTTGGCCAATGACTTCTTCTGTTCTGAAAAACCTGATAGTTGAAAAACCCTTCCCGCAGCCGGAGAAATGCACCCTGTGTTACCAGTGCAGAACAATCTGCCCTGCAGGAGCAATATCAAAAACAGTAAATAACAGCATTCCCTGTTTTAATTATAACAAATGCATAAGATGCTATTGCTGCATGGAGATATGCCCGGAAAACGCCATTATCCTTAAAAAAGGTGTGATCGGTAGATTTATGAGGTAATTTACTTATTGTTTATATCATCAACTGCGCTTAAAAAAACACTTATATCATATTCAGCAAAGACTTCACAATATCCCTTCTCGTTAAAGCGGTACTGAATAATTCTGCCTTGCGAAAGTGTAGAATTAATGACTTTATTTAACAGCAGGTCATTAGATGATGATACTTTTGAGCGATTGACGCTGATAGAGACATAACATGCAAGAATCATGAACGCTCTCTGGTTAAGCTTATCCATCAGTATTGGAGATAATTGACCACCAGAATTTTTTTTATCATCGGGTATGAATTCGGAGATAAAAACGGTAAGCATGTTCCCTTTAAATCCTTCATAAGGGTTAGGGACTTGCCTGTAATAGTATGAGTTACAGGATAGGGTGATAAAAACGAGGAAGAAAACAGGGATTTTTTTCAGCATATAGTTATCAGGTGTTATGCGCATTATATTTCAAGACAAAAAACCCCCAAAGGTTTGGGGGTGAGAGAAAATCATGAATATGATACAACTTAAATGGTATATGTAATATAAACCTTAAAAACAAAAAGTCAATCAGGGGAAAATCTTAATTTGCATTAAGAAAAACCCTTATAGATGTATAAGAGCATTAATCAACTATTGGCCTACTTTTTCAATGAAGGCTCTGATGCGGGGATGTTCCGGATTCTGGAATATTTTTTCAGGGAGATCATCAGCAATAATTATTCCTTCATCCATGAAGATGATTCTGTCTGCCAGTTCAGCGGCAAAACGCATTTCGTGTGTTACTACAAGCATGGTCATTTTTTCCCTGGCAAGGGCAGTCATTACTTTCTGCACTTCCCCGGTAAGCTCGGGGTCCAGGGCCGAAGTGGGTTCATCAAAAAGCATTATATCAGGATTCATACCGAGTGCCCGGGCAATGGCGACTCGCTGTTTCTGGCCGCCGGAGATTTTTGAAGGGAAGGCATTTTTTTTATCTGCAAGTCCGACTTTCTCAAGAAGTATGTCGGCTATGATAATCGCATCTTTCTTTTTCATTTTATTTACAGTAACAGGGGCTTCTATTATATTCTCAAGAACTGTTTTATGTGGAAAAAGATTGAAATGCTGAAATACCATACCTATTTTTTTCTGCATGATTCTTTTGCTGAGTGGACTGACAGTGTCCTTCTCTCCCGGTTCTCTGTGAGCATAGGTTTCACCTTCAATAATAATCCTGCCTGAATCTATTTCCTCTAACCCGTTGAAGCATCGCAGGAGAGTACTTTTTCCTGACCCGGAAGGACCGATTACTGCGATTACCTCGCCTTTATTGATCTCGAGCGATACATTATTCAGGACCTTATGTGATCCGAAGGATTTTATAAGGTTTTCGGCTTTAATCATTTGCATTGAGAATTTCCGTTATTCATAAATTGAATACCTGTTTTCAAGCTTTCTGAAAAAATAAACTATTACAGTAGTTATAAGCAGGTAAATAACTGCTGCGATTATAAATGGCATAATAACAAAATCCCTGGCAAAAATTTCTTTTGCCGAGATAAGCAGATCCCCCATACCAATAACAGAGACGAGAGCCGTATCCTTGACAAGGGTAATTGCCTCGTTGCACGTGGGAGGCAATGTACGGCGCACAGCCTGGGGCAGAATTATTCTTCGCATGGTCTGGAAGTAGTTCATGTTAAGTGCTTTTGCTGCCTCATACTGGGTTTTATCAATAGATTCAATACCAGCCCGGTAAATCTCGGTAAGATATGCTGAATAATTAACAATGAACGTTAGTGCAGCAGCGCTGAAAGGCTGAAGTGTAATCCCTATGACAGCAAGACCGTAATAAGCGAAAAATAACTGTAAAAGAAGGGGTGTTCCCCTGAACACCCATGTATAAAAACTGATTATACTGCGCAATACCCTGTACCTGGATATTTTCATAAGGGCAAAAAGTACACCAAGGGGGATAGAGAAGAGTATTGTAATAAAATACAGTTCTACTGTGAGAATACCCCCCTTGAGTATAAAAAAGGATGAGTCGATTATATATTGCACTTATGCTCCATCTCTATTTAAGAAGAATGTTGGTCCCGAACCATTTCTTTGAAATTTCTTCTCCGGCTTTGTCATTTTTAACCTCGTCAAGTACCCTGTCGAGCTCTTCTTTGAAGGTTACATCGGTTTTGCGGATTCCGACTCCATAGAGTTCTTTGCCAAGGTCTTCGTCGAGGACTTTATAGTTACCCGGTTTTACGGCCATGCTCCATCTGCCGACAATCTCGTCAATAATGACGGCATCAACACGTTTGGCCGAGAGGTCCATCAGCGCGAGGTTGTTGTTTTCATATTTTTTTATTTCTTTAACAGATTTTGCGAAAGATGCATTGGAACTAAGGGCTTTTTCACTGCTGCTGCCTCTCTGTAAACCGATTACTTTTCCCTTGAGATCAGAGAGGTTCTTAACAGTACTGTCAACTCTCACCATTATAATCTGCCTGTTGTTGAGGTAAGGCTTTGAAAACGCAATCTGTTGTTCGCGTTCTTCGGTGATTGTCAGACCATTCCATATAACATCAATATCACCCCTGTTAAGGCTCATGATAACACCGTCCCATACCACGGGTTTAAACTGCACCGTGATACCCATTTTTTTTGCAGTCTCTTTTGCGAGGTCAACATCGAAACCAACGATTTCATTATTATCCTCACTGCGTGAACCCATGGGTGGAAATGTGTCATCCAGGCCTACTATGAAGTAACCCCTTTCTTTGATTTTTTTCAGTGAACTGTCATTGGATTTGTCTTTACCGCAGCCGGCAAAAATAACAACTATAGCAGTGAATACTGAAAGAGCTTTAACAAATTTTGTATTCATAAAAACACTCCTCTTTATATATTTTCAGTCAGGTGGCTGAATTGTTTTCATTTGAGCCAGGTGATAGTTTTAATTCAATAATAATTCACAGTATTTCTAAAAACTTCCAGGCTATGATTATCAGGATCTTGAATGGGAGGTAAAAATTGAAGATTATGCTTTATTGGTGTATTTTGGAATTTAATTTTCATATATTGTCAGGGGGTGTTATATTCAATAACCAATATTTTGTTATATATTGATTAATACGTTGAATAAAATCCCTGTATCATGGAAGATTTAGAATGTGTTATAAATGAATAAGGAGTAGCGCTATGCCGAGGATAAAACTTATAGAGCTTGAAAATTACAGATTCAGCTATGAAAAACTTATCAACATTGCCAACATCAATATAGCAGGTCACACCGGGAGTGTTGAAATGACAGACCTTATACAGGAGGCCAGGTACAGGATCATGAAGACCCTGGGACTGAGCGATCTGAATCTGGGTGACGGTTCAACCGGCGGCATTATGGCCGATATTGTTATAAATTTCAAGGGGGAGATTTTCCTTGATGATATTGTCTCTGTAGAGATGGATTTTGCGGAATTTGACGGGAAGGGCTATAGGGTCTTTTACAGGATTCTTAAAAATAATAAGGTTGTGGCAGTTGCAGAGACCGGGTTTGTAACATTTTCTTTCAGTGAAAAAAAGACAGTGAATGTTCCTCCTATTTTTATTGATAAGCTTAAAGCTGTTACACAAAAACAAAGATGCTGATTCAGTATATGCCTGATTAACTCAATCCTGGCCGGGGTGATTCTCCTGTCACAAACAGGACCCCGGTAACATTCTCAGGAGAATAAAACAATCTGCATTTAACGGAATTCTGTAATCTGCCTGCCGGATAAAAATCAGACATAAGACGTTTTTTTGAATACAATTAATTACTTGCCAGAAATCTGTACCGGTTAGAATTGGTGATACAGGCTTATATGGATTATAAACATTACTGATGCGAAAACAACAGGTGGATAAAATGGACTATTTTAAAGGAACTGAAGATTACGTAATATCAAAAGATTTAAAGGACAATGTTAATGTCTCTATTGCACTCCAGAGACCTCTCATTGTAAAGGGTGAGCCCGGTACAGGAAAGACTCTTCTTGCGCATTCGATTGCAAAGGGCCTTGGTAAAAAGCTGATTATCTGGAACATAAAGTCCACGACAAAGGCACAGGAGGGACTGTTTCTTTATGACACCGTACAGAGGCTTAATGACGCAAGGTTCGGCGATAATGATATTTCTGATATTAAACAGTATATAAAGATGGGTAAACTCGGGGAAGCCTTTTCGACTGAGGAACAGCTTGTTCTTCTAATAGATGAAATTGACAAGGCCGACATTGAATTCCCGAATGACCTTCTTAATGAGATAGACGAGATGAGCTTTTACATTCCGGAAACTAAAGAAACAATCAAGGCAAAAAACAGGCCCATAGTAATAATAACATCGAACAGTGAAAAGGAACTTCCCGACCCGTTTCTCAGAAGGTGTATTTTCCATTACATCGAATTCCCTGAGCAGGAACTCATGGAGGAGATCGTACACGTACACTTTCCCAAAATCGAAAAGAAGCTCCTGCGTGAAGCGCTGAAAAAATTCTACTGGATAAGGGAATTCGACATGCTTCGTAAAAAACCCTCGACCAGTGAATTGATAGACTGGCTGCAGGCACTGATCCTTGGCGGGATCAGCGAAAAGGATGTTGAAAAGGAGATTCCATTCCTCGGAACCCTTCTCAAGAAGAAAGAGGATATTGAGATAGTAGACAAATCAGGCAAAACCCATTACGCGTACAACACAAGTATGAGGACAAGGGATGTTTATTAATTTCTTTTTTAACCTGAAGTCGCGGGGGGTCCCGGTCTCTCTGCATGAATGGATTACACTTCACCATGCTCTGACCATGAATCTCAATGACAGCAGCCTTACATCCTTTTATGGTATTGCCCGTGCGATTCTTGTAAAAAACGAGATATTTTTTGACAGGTACGATATGGCTTTTCTTGATACTTTCGGAGGTATTGAGACGACTGATGAATTGCTCGAGGAAATTCTTGCAGGCCTTAAAAAAGTAAAGGAGCTGCATCTCTCAGAGGAGGAGAAGAAACAGATTGAACAATTGAACCTCGACGAGGTGCTAAAAAATTTTGAAGAGCAGCTTAAACAGGGGCATTACAAGGACCATGTCGGCGGTAACAAGGCTATAGGTACGGGCGGACGTTCGACCCAGGGCGCCTGGGGATATAATCCCGCGGGGATCCGGATAGGGCAGGGTGAATCAAGGCACAAGAGCGCTGTTCAAATTGCAGAGAAGCGGACATTCAGGAATTATTCCAGCGATATTACCCTTGATACGAGACAGATGAGGGTAGCGCTGTCGCACCTGAGGTCTCTGCTGCCGATTGGTACAGGCGAGAAGCTGGATCTTAAAAAAACTATTGATGAGACCTGTAAAAATGCTGGTGAAATAGAATTTGTCTGGCAAACGAAGGAGAAGAAGAGCTCAAAGGTAATGCTCATTATGGATGTAGGCGGTTCAATGACACCTTTCTCTGAGCTTGTTGAACGGCTTTTCTCCGCAGCCTCGTGCCAGATAAGCAAGTTCAAACATTTTTATTTTCACAACTGTTTTTACCAGGATCTGTGGACAGACATGGAGAGAAACCAGTCTGTCGGCACTATGGAGATGCTCAAGAGCGAGGATAGTGATTACAAGGTAATAATCATAGGTGATGCTGAGATGGCCCCCTCGGAACTGACCTGGGTCAACGGGGCTATTGATTACTGGTATCACAACGATACCCCCGGTGTTGTCTGGATGCAGCGTATAAAAGAAAAGTTCAAAGACATCATATGGATTAATCCGCTGCCGAAGAGGTCGTGGGACTATGTACACACGATCAGAATGGTCAGGGATATTTTCCCCATGTTTGAACTGACGCTTGATGGTCTTGATGAAGGAGTCAAGTTCCTGATGACAGGAAAATGTGAACTATATAACAGGAAATAGAGCGGCGGGCGCTATTCAACAAGCGCCCTGCTGAAAACCATGAGCAGCGGCATCAAAACAAAGAGAAAAATCAGAGAATTCATCACAAAAATCCCGGAAGTCATCCTTGAATCGAGTTCAAACAGGATAGAGCTTATTACTGAATAGATTGCCGCAGGCGCAAAGGACTGCAGCAGTATAACTAATTCTATACTTTTATCAAAATTGATGAACTGTAGTAAAATATATGTCATGGCGGGGATAAAGATAAATTTTGCCATGGATACGGTTGAAAGTTCCCGGATAAAAGATGTAAGATCACCGATTTTAAAATTAATTCCCAGGGTTAGATAGTAGATAGCAATTGCCAGGGCAAGTAAAATCTCAAGCGGGAAATTTACATCAGGTCGCCTGATTCCAACATACTGAAGCAGAACAGCTATTATTATACCTGCGAGCGGCAGGTTCTGAAAATTAAGAAAAAATGACCTGAACTGTTTTATTGTAAAAATGGATTTTTTAATATCCGGATCTGAATTTTTTATAGCTGAAATTTTTGCATAAGGAAATATCACTATAAAGACAAATGGCAGGTAGTATATAATATAAATCGACGCGAGGGCAAGTCCTCTTTCACCCGCAATCATAAAACAGAGCAACCCCCCCATGGTCATGCCCTGGTTTGAAAGGGATGAAGTTATAATATAAGAGACCCTGCTGATTCTATCCAGTTTGAGAAACGGGACAAACAGTCTACCGAGTAAAAATCCTGCTAAAACCGTCAGCAGGCCTGCAACGGGTAGAATTATTAATTCCCGGTCAAGCGTCAGCCCCCAGATTGTCCAGAGGAGAATCACGGGTTCAAGAGTAAAGAGGTTAATGTTAATAAGTCTTTTTGCTGTTTTCTGGGGATGAAGAAGCCGTTTGTTCAGTATTGCACCGCATAAAAATGGAAGAATAATAATCGCCCAGAAAAATAAAAATTTAAGTTCAGCAGGCATAACTTCTCCATTTAATATGTTATATTAATAATGACTTATTGATTTGCGAGTAAAGAACAATTTTGAGTAAATATACGAAGGGATAAGATTGAAAAGGTAGTACGGCTGCATTTTGATTCGAAGGATATAATGGATGTCTGATAAAAGAAAATTTTTGCGTATAAACTCTGTTGATTTGAATCCAAAACTTAAAAATGTTGTAATCAGGTTCAGTGGAGTAAATGTTGATGCAGAGGTTGAAAATTTAAGCAGACTTGGCATTTGTTTAAAGGCAAGAAGAATTGAATTTATTAAAAAAGGTGATCTTATACTGATTAGTTTTCCTGATCTGGATTTACAACTGAGCAGTATATGTATCTATTGTGAAATTAATGATGATTCGGTCGATATAGGTGCATATTTTATGAATATGCTGGAAGAGGATATTCTGCTAAATTGAATTAAAAAGGCTGCCTTTGCAGCCTTTTTAATTCAATAAATTATTTTATACTTCGCCATTTATTCGAAGCAGCATCAAGGCCAAGCTGACCTCCGGGATTCATGATATTTTTCGGATCAAAATGTTTTTTAAGAGTTCTTAACACAGACATCTGTTCCTTCCCGAGATGTTTTTCCATCCAGGGGGATATCATCTTGCCAACACCATGATGATGGCTGAGAGAACCGCCGCTGGCATAAATCGCTTCGATCACCCCCTCCTGGAATTTGACATAGTCCTCTACTCCGCGGTCTTTCATGATAAAAATGAAATAGAGATTGGTCCCCTGGGAATAGAAGTGAGAGCTGTGAGTCATGCATATTGTATCCCGTCTGGCTTTGATAAACCTGCGTACCTCCTGGTGTACCGTATGGAGTCTGCTCCAGGTTACACCGGTTTCAAGAGTATCAATAAGAAATCCGTAGTCCTGAAGATCTTCGCGAAGGTAAGGATCTTTATACCTGCCGGGTTCCCACATTTTTGTCGGGAGCCCTGAAATATACATGCCCCCGTGTTTTCTGCAGATTTTTTTTACCTGTCTCTTAACGTTTTTTGCAAAATGGATTTCACCTTCACTGGAGCCGAGAAAGAGGCATCTCTGCATCGGTTTAAATCCGCGTAGCTGAATCAACCGGTCCAGTATTGTTCCGTCAATACCGTACAGTTTAAGGCCTATATGAGTCTCCTCTTCATCGGAAATTCTGAAGACAGCCGGCATCCCAAATTCGCTCTGAGATATTTCCCGTCCCGCATTTATGGCGTCTTTGAACGTTGGGAATATGAAACCGAACCGCTGCCGGTTTTCCGGTGTGAACCTGAATACTTTAAATGTGACTTCAACAAGGACACCGAATGTTCCCTCGTTTCCTTTCATGATATCATTAACTTTTGGACCCGTTGCTGTCCCCGGATAATCAGGAGTTTTAAATGAGCCAGAGGGTGTAATATACTCCTGGCTTATAACCAGGTCATAGGCATCTCCGTAATATGAAGAGCACTGCCCTGAACCGAGTGTAACCACCCAGCCGCCAGCTGAGGAATACTCAAAGGATTGAGGGAAGTGGCCGCATGTGAAGTTATACCTGGTCTTATACTCATTCTGCGCATTGTTTAACGATGCTTCAAGGGCGGGGCCCATTATGCCGGCCTGAACTGTAACGGTCTGGTCAGTTTCATTCAACTGGATTATTTTATTCATGTGAGTGTTCATCACAAGGGTTATTCCGCCCTTTGACGGCCTGAGACCCATGTTGACCGATGATCCGCCGCCGTAAACATATACCGGTATTTTATTGCGGTTGCAGTAATTTATAATATCCTGAACATCTTTTTTATTTCGCGGATGAACAACAGCATCTGTAACACGGTCGGTTTTTCCCTGGCGAAGATTAATCGCTTCTTCAACTGTTTTTCCTGATGAATATTTTACCCTCTGGTATGAGTCGATACTTACGTTCTCGCTGCCGCAGATTTTTGCAAGATCGACGAGTGTCTTTTTTGCAAGTTTCGGGGCAGTTTTAAGACTTACGGGCTCATCACCTTCCGATATCGGTCTGCTGAAGTCTGAATCATTCAAACCGAATGATGATTTTATCTCTTCGAAAAGTTTATGGTTAGGATGTTTGTATCCATCAGGGGCCCCCCATTTGAATATGGACCTGTAGCTTTTAAATGCCGGAGGAGTCTCTCTCCATGAAGGTTCAAATCTTTTTTTTGATGTCATATAATTCTCCTATGATGGAATTTTAAATATTTTTTCTGCTTCTGCAACTTCCTGTTTCAGCCGTTTCGAATTCCATCGGAGCAGTTTTCCTGCGTAAGTAGCAATTTCATTAAGTGTTTTTTTACCCGGATGCCCCAGGCTTCCAATACCTGTTCTTCGGAAAAGAACATCTGCAAGCGTAAAAGCCATTTCATTTTTAACAGCATATTCAGTCTGGGCCAGTATTTCCCGGGTTACATGCGATGGAATAGATTTATGCTTTGCTGCGAGATTCATAAGTTCGTTAATTTCTGTACCATAGATTCTGGCCAGATAATCCATGCTATGACGATCGTAACCGCCGTATTTCAATAGGTTCTGCTGGATAAACTCCTCCATGTCCTCAATGTCAGAACCTGAAAGATAATGGTTTTTAGTATCGCATTTTGTTTCAGTGACCCCGAGAATTTTACAGACAAGTTTCATGACATTTTCTGCAAGGTTGCGGCTTGTAGTATATTTTCCACCTTCAACAGTTATAAGGCCGCGAAGTCCATCAGCACTGTGATCAAATATTTCATATTTACGGGAGGATTCGTAAACATCCTCGGTCTGGTCCTCTACAAGGGGCCTGAGTCCTCCGTAACTGAAAAGTACATCTTCATATTTTACGTTAAGTCCTGGGCCGAATGACTGATTTACTTCGTGGATAAGTTCTTCAATGCTCTGTTTTGTTATTTTCCAGTCGTCAGGGCTGCCTATATATTCCTTGTCGGTTGTTCCTATGAGGGAGTGATTTCTCCAGGGTATAATGAAAATATGCCTGCCTGAAGGCGTCATGGCAGAAACCAGGTGATTGTTAACAAGTTTCTTTGTAATTATGTGTATTCCCTCAGACCTACGCATAATCTCTCCATGAGAATGACCGGGTGCAAGTGTGAGTATATGATCGGCCCATGGTCCGGCGCAATTTATAATCACACGGCCCTTAATGGAGGTATTTTTCTTTTTTATCAGGTCTCTTGCTTTTATTCCAGTGACAGAATCGTTTTCATTGATAAATCCGGTAACTTCCATGTAATTAGCTGCTTCTGCTCCATTGGTCATGGCTGATTTTATAAATGCAAGAGTGAGCCTTTCAGGATAGAGGCTCGCGCAATCGTAATAAACTATTGAACCGGTAAGCCCCTCACGCGCAGTATTGGGTTCAGCCGTGATGGTTTTATCGATGGAGAGTGCTTTATGGCAGGGTAATCTCTTACTTTTATCCCATGTGAAAAATTTATCGAATGAAAGAATATCATAGAGTATCATTCCGATTTTAAGTACGAATTTTTTATTTGTCATAGTTGCATTGCCGGTAAGGATCATGTTAGGTATTGGGTATACAAAGTTAGGGGCGATATTTTCAAGAATCCGGCGTTCTTTCAGTGATTCCCTCACGAGACCCAGTTCAAAATTTGCAAGATAACGAAGTCCCCCATGAATCAGTTTAGATGTAGCAGCCGATGTCTTTGCGCCAAAATCATCTTTTTCCAGCAGAGCAACCGATAAACCGCGCAGTGACGCATCATAGGCTACGGCTGAACCGGTTATCCCACCGCCGATAATTATAATATCATATTCTTTTTCCAGTCTAAAATCAGCCCTTTTCATCTGTTTTCTCCATATAATCAATCATTCGTTCCTCGGCGTAAACCAGAACATCAAGCATTATACTTTTTGCTTTTTTTGAATCTTTACGGTTCAGCGCATCTATAATATTTTTATGAAATTTTATACTTACATTTCTGTTTTCCTCAAAAGAGAAGTATAACTGGGCATACTGTCGAAAAATCTCATTAAAAAAATTCAGGAAAATCATGAAGAAGAGGTTTCCGCTTATATGGGCAATAGACCTGTGAATCGCAAGATCCTTTTCAATTAAGGTTTTCTGCGGATCATTGGTAATTTCCAGTAGAGTGGTCAATTCATCACCGGATATTTTTTCAGCGGCAAGTGCGGCCATTTCAGGTATGACAAGGGTTCTTATTTTAAGGACGTCATAAATTATTTCAGCGGTTTTTTCTTTTTGTGAAATAAGAATGTGTTTTATTAATTCTATACTTCCGGAATCACGGTAATCAAGGGTGTATATACCATCACCCTGACGCACGGTAAGAAGTCCGAGCAGTTCAAGTCTTCTTAATGCTTCTCGCAAAGTATTACGGTTAACATTCATCTGTTCGGCCATTTCACGTTCAGGCGGGAGTTTGTCACCCGGCTGAAGAACTCCGTTCAGTATTCTTGAAATCATCTGCCGGCTGATTTCGTCATTAAGATTTGTTTTGTCAATCTTGGTAAACATTTTTCCTCTTATGGTTCATTGGTTCAACCAATTACAAATTTACCCAAGAGATTCTTCAAAGTCAACTATATAGTAATTTTTTTATTGATGAAAGCCTGATTTTTAAAGAAAAATACATTATTAAGATAAACTGGAAATCAGCCTGACTTACACGATTTGTCTTTTCTAAAAATATAGTAATCTTCAATTCCTGAAAAATTTTTGTAAAATTAGTATTTTATTACTTTTGCTTTACAAATAACACGGGCGGACGATTAATGCTGGTGTTGTGCGATAAATTTATTAAGTTAACCGGTTAGCAGATAATTATAAATTTCCGGATATAATCGTTGATAAAAATTTGGAGCAGGGCGTATTGAAAAGAACAGCAGGAGTTATATATGAAATTCACAGAGTTTGAACTGGACAGCAGAATTATTCAGGGGATTGAAAAAGCCGGTTTTACAAAATGCACAGATGTCCAGGCTGAAACGTTAAAAAACAGTCTGGGAGGAAGAGATGTTCTTGTTCAGTCACAGACAGGAACAGGAAAAACAGCGGCATTTGTAATAACGATGTATCATCTGAAGCTGACCAGAGATGATCTTAAAGATAAAAAAATTCTTATTCTTGCACCCACACGTGAACTGGTTCTTCAGATAGAAAAGGAGACAAAGCTCCTTGGATCATTCCTGGATTTTAAAATTGGAAGCTTTTACGGCGGTGTTGGATATAACCAGCAGGAGAGTATGCTGCATGAAGGGGTGGATGTCCTCATAGGAACCCCGGGAAGGTTGATAGATTTTGCCGGGAGCGGGAAAATAAAATTCAGCGAAATCGGTATTCTTATCATCGATGAAGCGGATAGAATGTTTGATATGGGATTTTACCCTGATATAAAACGTATGGTAAAAAGAATGCCGTCACCGGCAAACCGAGTATCTCTTCTTTTCAGTGCAACTTTAAGTACGAGGGTAAAAAACCTTGCATGGGAATACATGAATGACCCGGCTGAGATAAACATGTCGGAAGAGCAGATCACAGTTGATAAAATTGAACAGGTAATTTATCATGTGGGTACCCATGAAAAAGTCAGCTTACTTTTGGGTCTTCTGAAAAAGAGAGATCCCCAAAACGTACTGATTTTTACAAATACAAAACATGATGCTATGAGGGTTGCAGGAAGACTGACAGGGAACGGGTATGAATGCGATTTTATTATAGGGGATCTTCCGCAGAAAAGAAGGACTAAAATTATTGATAATATAAAGTCAGGGAAACTCAGGTATCTTGTTGCCACAGATGTCGCGGCAAGGGGGCTTCACATCAATGATCTTGATCTTGTTATAAATTATGATATTCCGGAAGATTATGAAAGCTATGTGCACAGGATAGGCCGTACAGCGAGGGCTGGTAAATCCGGCATGGCGGTTACCCTTGCATGCGAAAAATTTGTTTATGGACTGGAAGCTATCGAATCATACATTAAAATGAAAATTCCCGTGCAATGGGCCGGTGAAGATCTTTTTGCGGAAGATTTATGTCCTGAAGAATTCATTCGTGAATTTATGCGTACAAACAAAGGCGGCAGGGAGATGCCGCAGAGAGGAGAGAGGTCTGCAAGAGGCGAGAGAAGACCTAAAACCGAAAGAACCAGGACAGAGAGACCTGCACACGGCCGGGATAAAAAGGAGACAGCAGGTGCTAAACCTTATCAGAAAGCAAGACCTGCTGCAAAAACGGGTGAAGTTGCAAAACCTGCTGCCAGGAAGGCCATAGCCATACAAGCTGAACAAGTTCAAAGACAGACTGCAGAGATTAAAACGAAAGATGCAGGATTTAAAAGAGAAAAGCAGCCTGATAAAATCAAAAGAGGCAAAAGAAAATCGAATCTTGATGACAGGATGAAACTTTATAAAGAAAAATACGGTGAAGACTTCAAGGTCAGCCGTGAGATAGCCGCTGAAGGTAAACCTGCGAAAAAATCGATCCTGGGCCGGATCAAATCAATATTCACGAAGGATTGATAATCAGCTGGCCCTGGATGTCCTGGCAGCCATGAGGTATTCAAGTGCTGAATCAGTATTTCCTGAAAAGAGGTGGCACAGGCTGAGCGAGATAAGGTTCTGAATATTCTTTTCAGGCTTTGTCTCAAGCATTTCGATTTTTTCTGTTATTGTTCCATATTTATCGGTGAAGATTTCCACGGGTACAGACTTTATATATTTATCATATGCTTCAAGACTACCGGCTTTTTGGTTTCCATCTTCTTTTTTACTGCCGTTAATACTGCTCCTGATAAGACCTGTTTTGAGTTTAATCAGATTTTGTCCGGATTGATAAAGTGTAGTTACTCTGTTTACAAGGTTAAGGGATTCATTTATACGCCCCTGGTTGTGATATAATATCGACAGGGCTGTCAATGCTGTCCGGTTTGCTGGATTGGTCATTAATACATTAACAAAATTTACTTCTGCCGCCCTGATATTATTCATCCTGCTATAACAAATACCGGCCAGTATAGAGATCATAACAAATTCCGGTTTTAGTTTTCTGGCCTTTTCAAGTTGAAGTATTGCTGTTTTGTAATCATTTTTCCTGTAGTAAAGACTCGCTGAATTATAAAGTGATAAGTAATCTTCTTTGAGCTGGTTAGCCCGCTTAAAACTCTGTAATGCCTGGTCAATCATATTCAGTTTAACAAGCTCAATCCCAAGCTCAACGTATGAATCTCTTGTAGGATAACCTGATCTTATGTCGTCTAACAGATTCTTGATTTTTAGCGTAGCCTTGATTTCATTTTTTTGATGCACAATAGTTACCTGTTATGAATTATTATCGATATTTGTGATAACTTTATTTCGGCCTTGCGCTTTGGCGGCATAGAGAGCTGTATCTGAGCGTTTGATCAGCATCTGTTCATTTTTATCTATGGATGGATTATACTGGGCAATGCCAATGCTGATTGTGATGCGAATGGGTGTTTTTTCTGCGGGAAAATTGTGCTCTTCAATTTTTTTTCTGAGCCTTTCTGCAATATGGTATGCCGTGTTAATATCCGAATCTGTCAGTATTATTGCAAATTCTTCACCACCGTACCTGGATGCAATGTCAAAGCTGCGGATATTCTGGTGAATAAGACCGGCGATCTCCTTGATTATTATATCGCCCTGCTGATGTCCGAATGTATCATTTACATCCTTAAAATGATCAATATCCGCCATTATGAGAGTAAGGGGTAAATCTGATCGTTCTGCTCTCTTTATTTCTTCAGTGAGGCGTTCCTTGAAATAATGGTGGATGTAAAGACCTGTCATCCTGTCAAGTGTTGCCATGCGGTACAACCTTGAATTTTCTACGGCTATAGATGCAAATTTTGCAAGTTTATCAAGAAACAGAAATTCCTGCTCTGTATAAGGGGTGCCCATTATTTTTTTACTGAGAAAAATCAGGCCGTTAAGTGAATTCTTGGATTTAAGAGGGATAATAATCTCAGGTACCAGAGATTTATAAAGTTCGGAGCAATGATTATCATCTGACATTAATACGCGCGCCTTTTCTGCGTTAAGAATTCCATGATTTGCCCGTAAGTACTCGGTTAATAGGGATTTTTCGCTTATTTTTGTCCCTTCAGGGAGTGTATAACCTCTTGACATATATACAGAAAGGTCATCATTTTCAAAATTGGTATGAAGAAAGATTGCGACTTTATCGACAATCATCTGTCCTATGCATATATAGAGCAGGGATTCAACCAGGCTGTCGAATTGCAGATTTGATGATAAGCTGAGTGCGATCTCGATCAGGTTATGAAGGTCAAAGACCATCTTTTCGAGTTCTTCATTTGTCATTTTTTCTGCTAATGGATTATGTTCACTGATCATCATCTAATCTGGTCTTTTTTTAATTATATCGGTTTTTTATCTAAATAAGCTGATTAAATCTCTAAAAAGAGCAATTATTTTATCAGGAATATTATTTTTTATAGTATTTTATCACATGTGAAAACAATGGTATGAATTTATAAAATTTTGACATTTTATTAAAAAAAGATATCTTATATATAGTATAAAAAATTCTTTACATTTAAATAGCGGTAAAAAAATATTCATCTTTTAATAATTGTTATAAAATAAATAGCAATTAATATTTTTAAATGCACCAGTTTGAATAGTATATAAAATATATTTTTTCTTGTGCTGTTTTTTTAACGTGATATCAGGGATCGAATCCGTCCCGGTTTTATGACAGTTTAAAGTAAATTAACAGATGTTTTACGCTGTCTTAAAGCCCGGCACAGGGATTCCCTGTTAATGCGAAATTACTTTCGCAGCAAAATCTAATACAAACTGATATTAATGCTTAATTAAAGGAGAAATTTAATGGCAAAACGAGTCTATAGTTTTGGTGGCGGGTCCGGCGATGGGTCTTCAGATATGAAGAATCTTCTCGGGGGTAAAGGTGCAGGTCTTGCGGAAATGTCAAACATCGGTGCACCTGTACCTGCAGGATTTACAATCACAACTGAAGTCTGTACAGAGTATTATAAGAATAATAAAAAATTTCCTGCAGGGCTGGACAGGGAAGTCGACGCTGCGATGAAAAAAACCGAGAAGATCATGGGCCGGAATTTTGGCGATCCCGAGAATCCTCTTCTTGTTTCTGTGCGATCAGGGGCAAGGGTTTCCATGCCCGGTATGATGGACACCGTTCTTAACCTGGGTCTTAATGATGCCACAGTAAAAGGAATTATTAAAAGATCAGGAAACGAAAGATTCGGCTGGGATTCATACAGAAGATTCATCCAGATGTATGGTGATGTTGTAATGGGACTCAAACCTGAAGGTAAGGATGTAATAGATCCTTTCGAAGAGGTTATGGAAAAACTTAAACATGCAAAAGGGTATAAGTCAGACCTTGAGATGAATGTTGATGACCTTAAAGAGCTTGTTAAAAAGTTTAAGGCGCTGATTAAAGAAAAGCTTAAAAAGCCATTCCCTGATGATCCGAATGAACAACTCTGGGGAGCTATAGGTGCAGTTTTCGGTTCATGGGACAATGAAAGAGCTATCCTTTACAGAAAGATGAACGGCTTTGATGATTCATGGGGAACAGCAGTAAGTGTTTGTGCAATGGTTTATGGAAACATGGGCGACAAGAGCGGTACAGGTGTTGCTTTTACACGGGACCCTGCAACAGGCGAAAAAACATTCTTTGGTGAATACCTGATTAATGCACAGGGCGAGGATGTTGTTGCAGGTATACGGACACCTCAGCAGATTACCATCAAGGGCTCAAAAAAGTGGGCAAAAGAGAATGGAGTTTCAGAAGCAGAAAGGAAAGCACATTTTCAATCGCTGGAAGAGTATATGCCTTCAGCATATAAGCAGCTTGAGAAAGTTTATATGCAGCTTGAAAAGCACTACAAGGACATGCAGGATATAGAGTTTACCATACAGGACGAGAAACTCTGGATGCTGCAGACCCGAACCGGCAAAAGGACAGCAGCAGCAGCGGTTAAGATTGCGGTTGATATGGTTGAAGAAAAACTAATTGATAAAAAAACAGCAATTCTTCGTTTAGAGCCGGCATCTCTTGACCAGCTTCTTCATCCAACATTTGATCCGAAAGCCAAAAAGCAGGTAATTGCAAAAGGTCTGCCAGCATCGCCCGGCGCAGCAACCGGCAAAGTTGTTTTTAATGCTGATGATGCTGATGAGTGGAATAAACGCGGTGAGAAGGTAATTCTTGTAAGGATCGAAACATCACCGGAAGACCTTAAAGGTATGAATGCTGCCCAGGGTATACTTACAGCAAGGGGTGGTATGACCTCACATGCTGCGGTTGTTGCAAGGGGTATGGGAAAATGCTGCGTTTCCGGTTGCGGAACACTTGTTATTGATTATTCAGCGAGGACACTCAAGGTAAACAGCACTGTAATAAATGAAGGGGATTATATTTCAATCGATGGATCTACCGGTGATGTGATGCTTGGAAAAGTCAATACGATTGATGCGAAACTCTCCGGTAATTTTGAAACTATAATGAAATGGGCAGATGAGTTTAAAAAACTGACTGTAAGAACAAATGCAGATACTCCAAAAGATGCCCAGGTCGCAAGAAGCTTTGGTGCGCAGGGAATCGGGCTTACCCGTACTGAGCATATGTTTTTTGAAGGTGAAAGGATTAAAGCTGTACGTGAGATGATACTCGCGGAGAATCTTGAAGGCAGAAAAAAGGCGCTGAAGAAACTTCTTCCTATGCAGAAAAAAGATTTTACTGGAATTCTCAAGGCTATGGAGGGATACGGAGTAACAATAAGGCTTCTTGATCCGCCTCTCCACGAATTTGTTCCGCAGGACGAAGCAGCACAGCAGGAGATGGCCATGGAGCTTGGGATCTCACTGGAAAAAGTCAGGGAAAGAGTGGAATCTCTTCATGAATTTAATCCGATGCTTGGACATAGGGGTTGCCGCCTTGGTATAACTTATCCTGAAATTACAGAGATGCAGGCACAGGCTATTTTTGAAGCAGCATGTGAACTTAAAAAGAAAAATGTGAATGTTAAACCTGAAGTGATGGTTCCGCTTGTTGGAACAGTGAAAGAATTTCTGGCCCAGAAGAAGATAATCGTCGAAACAGCTGAAAAGGTTATGGCAAAGATGAAAGTTAAAGTTGATTATCAGGTTGGAACAATGATAGAGATCCCAAGGGCATGCGTCACGGCAAATGATATAGCTGCTGAAGCTGAATTTTTTTCTTTCGGAACAAATGACCTCACACAGATGACATTCGGTTATAGCAGGGATGATGCAAATTCATTTCTTCCGGAGTACATTGATAAAAAGATACTTCCTGCTGATCCATTCAGGACAATTGACAGGAACGGGGTTGGTGTTCTTGTCAGGATGGGAGTTGAGAAGGGCAGGAGTGTAAGAAAGAATCTGAAAATAGGTATTTGCGGAGAACATGGAGGAGATCCGGCTTCAGTGGAATTCTGTCATGAGACCGGTCTTGACTATGTAAGCTGTTCACCCTTCAGGGTGCCGATTGCACGTCTTGCGGCTGCACAAGCTGCGATAAAAGAGGGTAAAAAGTAACCTGCAGATTTATGATATAAAAAAAGCGGCTTAAAAGCCGCTTTTTTTATATCCAGGCAGAATCAGAAGAAAATAGTAATTGAAAATATGCTTTAATAATCAAAGCTTAAACCATTATTTCAGGCAGGTGTAAAATGAAAAAAGTAATAATATTGAGCCTATTTATATGTTTAAATACGGTTGCAGTCTTTGCATCTTACGATCAGGCACTTGCTCTTTATCAGGAGAAAAAATATCAGGAATCGCTGTCAATGGTTGCTAATGATCTGGTTGTGGCTGATGATTATAAAGAAAATTCCCCGAATTATAAACTGAGGTTTCTGGCGGCGCATAATCACTGGAAAATGGGCAATGATCAGGCAGCAGTAGCTCATTTCAGAAAGTGCATGTCTATAAGAAAAACAGCTGTTGAGCCATATATAGACTGCTCGATTCTTCTTCTTGAAAAGCAGAGGTTCGGAGATGCCGGTTCAATTGCAGAGGATGGTCTTAAAATCAAGGATGATCCCATGCTTTACTGGGTGCTGGGAAGGGTCGCAATGGCCAGGAAGGATTTCTGGAGAGCGAAGGAGCTCTTTGAAAAGGCAAACAGTATAGATCCTGAACTCTATGTGTCATATAACGATCTTGGAATAGTCCTTATTCATCTGAACAAAGCCGGAGATGCTAATACTGCATTTTCAGTCGCGCTTGCCATTTATCCTGATTCAGCAGAAGCAAATTATAACATGGCATATAGCAGTATGCTTATCGGCAGAAAGAATGATGCTGTTGCATATTCAAAGCGAGCCCTTGAGCTTGCACCTAATAACGAGACTGTAAAAAAGCTGATTCAGAAAATTGAAAGCAGTAAGTAGTCAGGGAGGAATAACCGATGTCCATTTCAAGCGCAATAAAAGATTCAATTGAGAAGTCATCCTGGATAAGGAAAATGTTTGAAGAAGGTGCAAAACTGAAGGCACAGTTCGGTGCGGAAAATGTTTTTGATTTCAGTCTTGGAAATCCCGATGTTGAACCTCCTTCGGATTTTTTTAAGGTTCTGCAGAAATTTGCAGCAGATAGAACGCCGGGTGTACACGGGTACATGCCCAATGCGGGATTTCCCGGAGTAAGAGATTCAATAGCAGAGAAGATATCCGCACAGCATGCCGTTAAACTGGATAAAGAATCGATAATAATGACATGCGGTGCAGCAGGCGGTATGAATGTTGTAATGAAAACTATTCTTGATCCTGGAGATGAAGTTATAGTTATAAAGCCTTATTTTGCTGAATACGGATTCTATATCTCAAATCATCAGGGCAAGATGATCGAGGTTGCATCAGGAGAAAATTTTTCACTGGATGCAGAAAATGTAAAAAAAGCAATCACCGGCAGAACCCGTGCGGTTATAATCAATAGTCCGAATAATCCCACAGGTAAGATCTATTCCGAAAAAGAGATCGAGGCACTTACTGATGTATTAAAAAGGTCTGCAAATTCAAGACCGGTTTTTCTTATAGTCGATGAACCTTACAGGGAAATTGTTTATGATAACAGGCCGGTTTCTCCTGTTTTATCAAAATATATCAATACCTTTGTTATTAATTCGTTTTCGAAATCTCTTTCACTTCCGGGTGAACGTATTGGATATATTGCGGTTAATCCGCAAATGGAAGGCCATGCCCTGATTATGGCAGGATTAAACCTTTGCAACAGGATTCTCGGTTTTGTTAATGCACCTGCATTAATGCAGCGGATTGTAGCTCAGCTGAATAATGCATCGGTAGATGTTGAATCGTATAAAAAGCGAAGAGATATGCTCATGAAGGGGCTTAAAGATGCAGGATACGAGTTCAACAATCCGGAAGGAGCATTTTACCTGTTCTGTAAAGCTCCGGGCGGAGATGACGTTGCATTTGTAAGACATCTGCAGACTTTTAATATACTGGCTGTTCCCGGGGTAGGATTCGGCGGTCCGGGATTTTTCAGACTGGCCTACTGTGTATCAGAAAATACTATTGTGAATTCGATAGCGAAATTTAAAGAAGCAATTCAAAAATTCTGATATATCCTTATTCATCAAGAAGGCGTGCTTTTATCGCCTTCTTGTTTACAGGGATTGACATTTTTACACCCTGCTCGTCATCAAGCATATTGTCCTGGCTCCCCTGATCATCGATAACCTGACTCTGTTTTATTTTCAGCTCAATTCCAGCAAGAAGTGATCTTAGTTTGCTGTCATTTGGATCCTGCAGAATTGCTTTTTCATAATTCTCTTTCGCCTTGTCAAAGTTTTCGGTCTGCTCATAAGAAAGACCAAGATACATATATAACTGATAGATTTCAAGTTTGAGATCTTTTGCTTTTTCGAGATATTCAATAGCCTCTTTAATCTTGTTGCTGGAAAACATCAAAACACCCATCTGGTATAAAACCTGGGGATGTTCTTTGTTGAGTTTTAAGGCAGAATCCAGATAAATGAAGGCATTAGAAAGGTCCTGCATTGTTATGTAGAGCATACCTAAGCGGTAATTTGCATCAAAGTTTGTATTGTTAATTGTAAGAATTGCTTTGTATAATGTTGCTGCATCATCCCATCTTTTATCTTTTTCAAGTCTTACAGCTTCGTCAAAATAAAATTTTTCTTTAAATGACAGAATCTTGTCAATATATGTTTTCAAATCAGAGTTGTATGCACCGTAACGTTTTAACTGGAAGAGGTAATCAGTCTCGGTCACATACGAATGAATTGATTCTGCATATTCAGTTTTTTTTATCAGAGACATAACAGATTTTTCACGGGCAAGAGATGATAATATTTTACTCTGAATTTCCCAACCCAGTTTATTCTTTGATATTATGGTTTCATAAGCCGGTTCCTTTTTCAGATACTGTTCTTCAAATTCAGGTGTTATTTTTCGGTTAACAGCTTTAATGATGGTGAGCAATTTGTATGGAGATGAGGGAATTGAATATTTTTTGATATCTGCAACATCAGCGAAAAGATAATTGTTCAGAGGTTGAACCGGGGAATAGAATAATAACCCGTACTTTTCTTCATCAGCTATTACTGAACTGATTCTTTCAATAGATTGTGCATCAGTTTGAATAGCATCCGGATCATTTGATGCAACGATCAGCAGTATGTTCGAGAAAAGGAATACAGAATGTTTTTTAAACGAAGCAGAAATATTATCAACAGTATAATTGAGAATAGAAGGATCAATATTCTGAATATCAATAATTACAGCATATTTACCCGAATTTGATATATGCCGGTTTATAGCATTATAGTATCCGCGGGAAAAACGGAATTTGTGCGATGTCTGATCAAGCAGATTAGGATAATCTATTATAAAGTCATACTGTTCATTATGATCAGCAAGGTAGTGAAGAATTTCTGATTCAATGGGTATATATAACTGGCGTCCGGATTCAGGAAGCCTGTTGAAATCAACAAATCTTTCAGGAACATTATCGAGGCATACTGAATTTTTATAAATACCGAATAAAGGGTTCCTGAAAAATTTCTGGTTACTATCGATTATAAGTCCTTTTGATTCAGGTTTAATAAAGAGTAATGTTGCTGCTGCAGCACGTTTATGGTTTCTGATAGTGCTCTCTGATAAATAAAATGCCGGAATACCGGTTAGACTGATTTCTCCTTCTTCAGCGATATATAACATGTTGTAGTTTGTAGTTTTAAGGATATCGTAATTTTGCGTATTTGTAAAGAAAGGCTTTGTATCTACGGGAATCTTAAAGTAAAGGTGAAAAAGAATTATTGCTGGAATAAAAAGCAGGGCAATAAGCATATAAGCTGTTTTCTTAATATAGTTTATTTTAAGGTTAAATAGAAATATTGCAGGTATGAAAAGATTTACAAATGCAATAACATAAAGAATGATAAAAAATACCATATGGGTAAAATTTAAAAAACCTGCTGCAACAAAAATCGGAAGAGGAATTATAAAAAGTGTAAACTGAATAATGTTAAATCTTCTCTGGTGGTCATATTTAGAGAATATATTAAAAACTGTACTACTTAATGAAAATCCAAAGATAAGACCGGGAATTGAAATAATAAGTATACCAGAGCGGGTACCCGCAATATGTTCAAACTGGTATAAAAGAATCAGGCTGAATGTAAAAAAAACCGGATAGAGCATTTCAGAATAAACATACCAGAAAGATTGTCTGCTGAAACGGCCGCATAAATATCCCAGGGTAATTGTTAGAAACATTGCCGCAGTGTATAATAGCCCGTAATAGTATATATTTCCATAGAATTTTATCAATACAATGTATCCCAGGAAAAAATAAATAATAATGAATGAAAAACTGGAATAAGTAAAAAGAAGATCATCCCTGTGAACATATGATTCCTCTTCATGAATTTCTTCATCAGGATAATGTTTAGCCAGCAGAACATCGGGAAGGTATGTCATGGTTAAACGGGATGAGAAAATCGACAGCGCAACAGCCATTAAAACAGGGATAAGCGGGTAAAGAAGCGGGTTTAATCCCCAATGGCGGATTATCAGGTTTATTGCCAGTGCTGTTGTTATTGATATGAATATAGCTATGTGATATTGATTGAGAAGATTTTTTTCATCTACAAAATCTCCGCAGCTTACTTTTAAAAGGTATGTATTGATAATCCCGGCAATAAACATTGGTGTTACCAGTACCAAATAAACAATGTAGCGGTTTCTCATATAAAGATCAAAGTCGTTAAACTCAATACCAAAAATATAATGTTTATAAAATAATAGAATTGTTCCTGCAGTTAAAAGCAGGGAAAGAATTACATTAAACGTGCGCAGTAACCGAACTTTACTGTAAATTATTCTACCGGCAATGTTTCCCAGGAAAAGAGCTAATAGGGACAGGCTGACAATAATTCCCGTGAATTCAAAGTAGGGAAGAAACTGTTTATATGTTAAAACCGCGTCTGAAAGAATAAACGAGGATATAAAAAAAAGCAGATAAACAGAAGCATAGATCATCCATCTTCCTGAAGTGTCGGAATAACTGAACTTTTTTAAATGAGTCATTATAGTTCTCCTGCAGGCAAATATAGGATTTGATCTGAATAAATTTTAAATTTATGATAATTAAAAACAATCATTTTTTAGATGCCTGTATAAAAACTCGGTCAATTGGCAAAAAAGCTGGTAGTATTTATTCAGGTCGTAACAGCATGAAACTGAATATGCCCCGGTTTTTACGAATATGAAATGCTTTTTTCCGGGTTATACTTTGCCGATAAAATAGAACAGGGATATTACAGCTAAATGAGACAATTTCTTAACAGAAGTGGAATTATATTTATTTTAATGATGTGTTTATCACTGAGAGTCTCTGGACAGAACAGCGATCTGTTATATGTCAGCATGTTTGACCAGGGTAACTACAGGGATGCAATGGACACGATCAATAGCCGTCTTTATGAAATTTACGGTAAAAGGGTTAGTGATAAAAGGGTACCGTCGGATTTTGTATCTATTGAGAAGACTGGAGATGAAGCGGATCTTATTGCACTTTTCAGGAATAGAAAAGAGAAGGGTTTTTTTATTGAGGATAATCCGGAACTGGCAGATCTTCATCTTTATGCAGGTAAGTGTTCAATGAAACTCGGGAAAAAAAGGGATTCGCTGAATCACTATGTTCAATCTTTGAGGTTCAGGCGGATTACAACTGAAAGAGACGATGAAATCTATTACCAGATTTCACAGATATTTAAATCAATGAATAACCAGATATACTTCAAGGGTTATGTCGATGCCCTGGAACAGGCATATGCACTTAACAGCAGGAAGTACGAGTATTCATATGAGCTCGGGCTTGCGATGTATCCCACAACTGAAAAGAAGAAGGCTATATATCATCTGGAAAGGTACCTGAGTCTGTCAGGAAAAACTGATGCGGATATACTGCTTAAACTGGCAAACCTTTATGAAAGCATTGGAAACTACCTGAATGCAGAGAAGTATTATAATGAATACCTGAGGCTCAATCCCGATGATGTTAATGCAATTTTCGGGGCAGGGTATATTGCATATTACAGGACCGGGAATTATACCCTGGCAGAATTTATGTTCCAGGGAGTTTTACAGAAGGGTTCTAAAAATGATACTTACAGGCTGGCCAAGTCGAATGAATATCTTGGAGATATGTCTTATTCAAACCTGAGGTTTGATAAGGCAATTCGATATTACATTGATTCAACTGAGTTTCACCACCAGGTGGAACAGGAAGTATCTGCAAAGGAAAAAGAGAAAGCAGAAATTGATAATAGAGTCAATGATCTGAAGATGAATATTATCAATAATAAAGATTCTCTTAAGTATGATGATTACAAAAACCTGCTGGATGAATATGAAGGCCTCCTTGATGAGCAGGGAGAAAAAGATAGCGAACTACAACTGTTAAAGTATAATCTCAAACAGCTTTGTCCTGGAAAGGTCCAGTGGAATATTGCTCTGTGTTATCATAAAAAAGGGGACAGGGCAGTCGGCATGCAGGAAAAAAAGGATAATTACACAGAAGCAATCAAGTATTACAGGGAAGCAATGAGGGATGATTATAACACTGATAAAGCAAGGGAAATTATCCTGAAATTACAGTTGAAAATAAAAAGGGGATATTAGTATATTGCCTTCAAAATCACATATTCTGATTAAGGGGTTTGTATGTCTGGACATAATAAATGGTCTACAATTAAACGAAAAAAAGGTGCTGTAGATGCGAAGAGAGGCGCACTTTTTACAAAACTGATAAAAGAGATTACAGTAGCGGCAAGAACAGGCGGGGCAGATCCTGAAGCAAATCCAAGATTAAGAACTGCAGTTTTAAAGGCCAAAGGGGCAAATATGCCCAATGATAATATAGACAGGGCGATAAATAAAGGGGCAGGCAGCCTGGAAGGTGTAACATACGAGGAGGTAAGGTACGAAGGTTACGGTCCTGGCGGTGTGGCGATCATGGTAGACTGTCTTACTGATAACAGGAACAGGACAACTCCCGAAATTAGAACTATATTTAATAAAAACGGCGGCAACCTGGGAGAAACCGGATCAGTGGGTTATTTATTTGACAGGAAAGGGCTATTTGTAATTGAAGGTGGCAGCGTTACTGAAGATGAAGTAATCGAACTTCTTATGGATTATGATGTTGATGATGTAAGAAGTGAAGATGGAAATATTATAGTTACAACAACTCCGGAAGGATACTATACTGTATCGGATGTTTTAGGGAAAAAGGGATATAATCTTCTTGAAAACCAGTTGGGTTATATTCCTCAGACAACTGTTACACTCGATGAAAAAAAGGCTGGTCAATGCCTTAGAATAACAGAGCTTCTTGAGGATCAGGAGGATGTCCAGCAGGTATATTCGAACTTTGATATACCGGATGAAATCATGGCCAAGCTCGGCGAATGATGTGAAAATACTGGGAATTGATCCTGGTTATGATATAGTAGGATGGTCTGTTCTGTGTGATGGCATGAAGCTTGTTGATTACGGTTTTATAAAAACATCACCATCAGACCCGTTAGAAGAGAGGCTCCTGCAGATACACAGGAGCCTTGATGTTATTATCAAGGAGTTTTCCCCGGATTCAGCTGCAGTCGAGAAACTTTTTTTTAACAAAAACGCCAAATCAGTAATGGATGTATCTAAAGCAATAGGTGTAATCGTTTTAACCTTGAAACTTAACAGGCTGCCGTTTTATGAATACACCCCGAACCAGGTTAAACAGTCTGTTACAGGATTCGGGCGTGCTGAAAAAAAGCAGGTAAAGTTTGTAATTGAAAAACTCACAGGCATAAGTTCGCTTAAAGGTCCCGATGACGCAGTGGATTCTATCGGAATCGCACTGTGTCATATGATGAGATCAGGAGTCTTAAGGTAATTCCGGTTACAGTTCATCAATAATCATCGAAAGCATCTCTTTTGCATCATTGATGTCATCCTGAAGACGTTTAATGGATGAGAGCCTGTTTTCCTTCTTGGCTTTGCTGTACTTCTCCATAAGAATACTAATGGTGCTTGTAAGGGCTTCTATCTGTTTATCAACCGGTACAAACCTGTCTGCCACTGCCTGTCCATAAGACGCGAATTCAGACTGCATTGTTTCCAGGTCGATTATTTCACCCCAGTGAGGAGCATATGCGCTGTAGCCGAATTCCTTGATCAGGTGCTGGGCAAAATGTTCTGCAGACTGTTCTTCACCATGAACAACAAAGACTTTTGTCTTCGGATTTTTATTGGTTTTTATCCAGTTGTGAAGCCCGTTCTCATCAGCATGGGCAGAGAATCCTCCAAGTGTATGAATCTTTGCATTAACTGCTATATCCTCTCCGTATATGCGGACCTGTTTTGCACCGTCAACAAGACGTCTTCCGAGTGTACCTTCAGCCTGGTAACCGACAAATATAACGCTTGATTCGCTCCTGTAGAGGTTATTCTGCAGGTGGAATTTGATTCGACCTGCATTACACATCCCGCTTGCTGAAATGATTATACATCCTTTGCCTTCCTGCGACAGGAGTTTTGATTCTTCAGCAGATTTTGTGAATTTAAGGTTCGGAAAGTCCAGGGGATTATCCCCGGACATGATCAGTTTCTGCATATCCTTATCAAAGCATTGCTGGTTGGCCCTGAAAATTTCAGTGGCGGAAATAGCAAGTGGTGAGTCAATATAAACTGGTATTCGGGGAATTTCATTATTTTTGAAGAGGCTGTTGAGAGTATAAATTATCTCCTGAGTTCTTTCAACTGCAAATGCAGGAATTACAATATTTCCGTTTTTGTTGATTGATTCAAGCAGAATCTTTTTGAATTCAGCGTAGGTATCCTCTTTGCTTTTGTGAAGCCGGTCGCCGTAAGTTGATTCAATAAGCAGGTAATCCGCTTCATCGAGAGCTTCCGGATCTTTGATTATTGACTGGTCCGTTGAACCTACGTCCCCGGAAAAAACGATTTTTGTTTTTTTCCCTTTTTCAGCAATCCACATTTCGATAAACGAAGATCCGAGAATATGGCCTGCATCACGAAACCGGACCTCTACCCTGGGATGGATCTGAATCATTTCACCGTAGTTTACCGGTACGAAGTTTTCAAGTGACTTCATCGCATCATCAACTGTGTAAAGGGGTTCAACTTCAGGACGGCCAAGTTTTTTGTTCCTCTTGTTTATCTGTTTAACATCAAGCTCCTGTATGTGGGCACTATCAGGAAGCATGACAGTACATAAATCCAGGGTTGCTTTTGTTGTGTATATGTTTCCGAAAAACCCCTCCTTGACCAGTTTGGGTATCAGGCCGCTATGGTCAATGTGTGCATGCGTGAGAAGCATGCAGTCAATTTTGGATGGTGCATAAATCAGGTGAAGCTGGTTTCTCTGCTGAAGTTCCTGTTTGCCCTGGAACATTCCGCAGTCAACCATTATGGTGAAGTCTTCGTCTTTAATAATATATGATGAACCTGTTACGGTCCTGGCACCACCTACAAATTCGATTTTCATTTAACAGACCCCCGTGTTTTGTCTGGCAACATTTATATAATAGTTTTTAATATAGAAAGTGAAAAGATTATGTATCATAATATGTTTTGTGTTGATGATAAAACAAGCTTTTTTTAGTAATCGGATACAAAGGGGATAATAATCTCAAAACATTTTAAGCTGATCAGGGTCAGAGCTTGATTTGTTTTCAGCATTCCTGACAGATATTTTTTCATTACCCGATATAGTGCCGTAAAGTAATTCCGAACCGGGATTGTGAAGACTGTAATTTTCAGCTGCCATGTCATGGTTATAATTCGCGTAGCAGTAGATGCAGCCGTTTGTGCAGGTGTTGTATACGCCTATATCAACAGAAGGAGCACACCTGCAGTTTTCTCTCTGAGAAACATCTTTGCGGTGATCAATTTTTTTTCCTGATATTTTTTCTATTAGTTCCGGGTCAATGCAGCGTCCCTGCACAATTCCGGCATCGCTGAACTCCCTGCTCATAGCACAACTCTTAAGTGTAATTTTCTGTGACTCGGCAATTGAGTTGAGTGTTCTGGCAAATGTAATACCCTGCTGAATTTCGGGAACTGAATACTGAAGCTGCTGCATGTTTTTTTTGCATTTATTATAAGGTGTGAGGTAACTGAAAATACAGGTTCTTGTGTAGCCGGAAAGTTTTTTTGCAAGGTGTTCAAAAATATGGAGATGTTTTAACTGGCTGAATTCAGGAGTAAAAAAGACAGGATCATACCGCCATATTATCCTGTCGGCGCTGATCATTCCGCTCAGCCTGGAGAAAGTTTCAATGAGTGTTTTTTTTTCAGGAAGATTTTTCTCTATAGTTGAATCGTAAGCTGTAATGGTGAAATGGAAATAGTAATTATAATTTTGTATAAGTTTCAAATTATCAAGCATGGGGGCAGGATTCTTGGTCCAAAAAACAATGCAATCAATAGTTTCAGGCGATAAGATGAGTTTTGAGACCTGCATTCTGTTCATGGGATTTTTAACATACAGGTATCCGGAATTGAGACGGTTAATGAACCAGTCTGAATATAAAGCCGGGATGTCTGTTCTTCTGCTTGCAGAGATTATCAAACCGGCAGTATCCTGAAATTAATTTTGTCCGGTAAGCGCACGGTATCCGATATCCTGCCTGAAGAATGAACCTTCAAAAGCAATATTACCGATGCAGGCATAGACATGATTCCTCGCTTCCATGAGGTTGCTGCCTGTTGAGGTTACATTAAGAACCCTGCCTCCATTTGTAACAGTGTTTCCCGATACCGTATCAGTTCCGGCATGAAAGACAATCACGGGTTCGGATATTTTTTCAAGCCCGGAAATCATTTTTCCTTTAGCATAACTTCCAGGGTAACCGCCGGCTGCAACAACCACTGTGATTGCATGGGACTTTTTGAAGCGAAGGTCGAAACTTGAAAGTTTTTCATTAACTGCGGCATCAAGCAGGTCTCCAAGCTTTACATCGAGCAGGGGGAGGATAACCTGTGTTTCAGGGTCACCAAAGCGGGCATTAAATTCAAGCACCTTGATCCAGTCCTTACCTATCATTACTCCGGCATAGAGAATTCCTTTGAAAGGAATACCATCTTTTCTCATGCCGTCAATAACAGGTTGAAGAACCTTTTCCTTTATATATTTGAGCCTCTCAGGAGTAACCACGGGTGCCGGGGCATATGCGCCCATTCCACCTGTATTTGGCCCTTTGTCGCCGTCGAAAACACGCTTGTGGTCCTGCGCGGCTATAAGAGGGAGTACAGTAAAACCGTCAGATATACCGAGTACAGATGCTTCTTCTCCGTCAAGGAATTCCTCTGCGAAGACCTTTGAGTCAGGTTTGACGTTTTCATCAATAAATTCGAGCGCCTCATCACGGTTCTGGGCTACAATAACCCCCTTCCCGGCTGCAAGGCCGTCGAGTTTAATAACAAGGGGGAATGACTTCTGTTTTTTTACAAAATCATTTATTTGTATTGTGCCCGTGAAGTCCCAGTGACCTGCGGTCGGAACATTATATTTTTCCATGATATGTTTTGCGAAAAGCTTGCTTCCCTCGATCATGGCTGCTTTCTGTGACGGGCCGAAACATGGGATTTTTTTTTCATGAAAAAAATCGGCGATGCCATTTACAAGGGGTACCTCGGGCCCGACAATGACCATATCAATTTTTTTATCGATGCAGAATTTATAAAGACCGTTAAAATCGTCAGGCTGTATTGCCACCCTGTACGATGGATGAATCCCGCCATTTCCGGGCGCAACAAAAACTTCGCTGGCGCTGCCGTCATTGATGAGTCTCCATGCAATTGCATGTTCACGTCCGCCGGAGCCAATTACAAGATATTTCATGTTTGCCTCTTGTTTATTACTGCTTATAGAAGTTTATGACTGGTATGACCATTCATATATCATTTTTTAAATTACTTCAGCTTAAATAAAACTATGATAAATATTTCTGAAGAGAGTCGAATTTGATGTTAATTAAAGGTTTTAGAAAATCAAGGATCTCTTCAGCTATCTGTTTTACACCGCCTCTTACCTCTGACTCAATATTCAGCGGAATAACCGGGTCATGAAGTGACAGCCTCATGAGGAACCACCCGTCTCCATTACCGGAAGAACAGGATACCCGGACCCCTTCATAATTTTCAGGAACAATAGACCAGCCCTTTCTGGAAAGTACAAATTTTTCCAGCGATCCAATGATGTTTTTTCCCTGTGTTGTAAAATTCGCATCAAGAAGTGATATGCGGAATTCCTTCTCCTCTGCAGGATGCCGGAGATCCTTTATCAGCGACGATATTACCGCGTTTTTTTCAATACGGAGTTTCGCCATTTCAGCAATGATTTTTACAACAAGGTATGCACCGTCGTCCAGGAAAAAGTTTTCTTTAATTGCTCCGTGGCCTGAAGTTTCGATCGCCAGGTGACAATCTTTACCTTCAGAGTTGAGCCTGATCGCTTCATTGATTACATTTTTATATCCGCGCCTGAACCTGTGGTGCCTGCCGCCGAGAGTGTTGTTAATAAAATCCGCGAGGCCGTCAGATGTGACAGAATCAGTTACTATCGTTGTTCCGGGATGTTCTTTAAGTATGATTGATGCAATGAGAGCAATCAGTGAATTACGATTGATTATCGTTCCATCTGAATCGACAATTGCCGCCCTGTCGACGTCAGTATCAAATATTATTCCAAGGTCAGCCTTTGAGGCGAGGACTGCCGACTGGATTGATTTCATAGCGTCATCATTTTCAGGATTTGGTTCATGGTTGGGAAACATGCCGTCAGGTTCAAGAAACTGGCTTCCGGAAGTATCCGCGCCGAGCGGTTTCAGAACTTTTTCAACGAAAAATCCGCCTGCACCGTTGCCTGCATCAACTATTATCTTTAAACCTGAAAGGGGCTTCTCAGTAACTGCTCCGGCGATTCCTTTACTGATTTTTTCTGCAAGAAACGCGGAGTAGACATCCATGAGACCGGGTTCTGCAGCGGACGCGGAGGTTATCTTCTCGGGAGCCAGTTTTTCCGCGATTGATATAAGGGCGGATATGTCATTCTTTTCAAGTCCGCCATCAGCAGTAAAGAACTTGAACCCGTTCCTGTTGTACGGCAGGTGACTGGCTGTAATCATGACAGATCCGCTGCAGCTGAATTCCATCATAATCGTGCTCATAAACATGGCAGGGGTTGAAGCAAGTCCGAAGTTTTTTGCCGATGCGCCGGTGGATTTTATACCGCTGATAATTCCTGCCTTGAGAGGTTCTGCTGTGATTCTTGAATCGTTTCCCACGGATATGACAAGTTTTTCCGGTGTACAATGCATTTTATCCGCGAGCCAGAGGGTGAAAGCCCTGCCGAATAAAGATGCAATTTCCGGGTTCAGGTTTACCTGCTCTTTTTCAGTTGCGATTGCGACGCCGCGAAGATCAGAGCCGTTCTGTAATTTTTTTAAATCTGTATTCATTTGTACTCCGTAATCAAATCCTTAAACCGGTTAGAATTATGTGTCAATAAAATTATAACCGGTACAGGGATTCATGAATGATGTAGTTGAAAAAAATGCCTGACAAAATTATACTTTACATGAAAAGCAGAATAAAAGGTTATTATAAAAAATAAGAATGCAATTTCCGGGAGACGGCGAGAGGTTTAAATATGGCAATTACATACAAGGATTCAGGTGTCGACGTTGAGGGTGGAAACAGGTTTGTTAAAAAAATCGCGCCTTTTGTACGCAGTACATTCACCCCGGATGTTCTTGCTGATATAGGCGGTTTCGGTTCATTATATGCCGCAAATTTTAAAGAGATGGATGAGCCGGTCCTGGTTTCCGGTACTGACGGTGTTGGTACAAAACTCAGGATAGCGCAGATGATGAACAAACATGACACAATCGGTATAGACGCCGTTGCAATGTGCGTGAATGACATTATTACCAGCGGCGCGAAGCCTCTGTTTTTTCTTGATTATATTTCGTGCGGAAGTCTGAAAGGTGATACGCTTGTTGACGTGGTAAAGGGAATTGCACAGGGCTGCCTGGAGAGCGGATGTTCGCTCGTGGGCGGCGAAACAGCAGAGCACCCGGGTATAATGAAAGATGATGAATATGACATAGCAGGATTTGCCGTGGGTGTTGTGGATAAAAAAAAGATTATAAACGGAGAAAGAATACTGGCAGGTGATGTAATAATCGGAGTTCCTTCGAGCGGTGTCCATTCAAACGGTTTTTCCCTGGTAAGGAAACTGCTTCTTGAAATCAGGCAGTACAGGCTTGATCAGCATATTGAGGCCTTAGGCGGCAGGCTGGGGGATGTTCTCCTTACACCTACAAAACTGTACGCAAAGGCTCTGCTGGGCTGTATTAATGCGGGCGCAGATGTTAAAGGGGTAGTTCACATAACAGGCGGCGGATTTTACGAGAATATCCCGAGGATACTGCCTGACACGGTTTCTGTAAAGATTGAAAAAAAATCGTATCCCATGCTCCCGGTATTTGACCTGCTGAAAAAAGAGGGGAATATAGCAGAGCGGGAGATGTACACCACTTTCAATATGGGAATCGGCCTGATGCTGTTTTGTGACCGGAAACATGCCGACCTGGTTATACGGACAATGAAGGCTAATGGTAATGATGCCTATATTATCGGGGAGACTGTTGCTTCAGGCGGGGATAGAGTCGTTCTGTCATAAAAAAGCGAATTTAATTTAAGAATTCTGCCGATAAGATGAAGAGGGAGAATCCATAATCCGAGGGAAGAGATGCGCAGACTGAATATATTTATTGTAATTATCTTACTGGCTGCGGCCGGTTTCAGCCAGAATACGGTTGATACAAAAACAGTGACTGACGGGAAGACCGGAGCAGTTGATACAAAGACAACAACAGATACTAAAACTGAAGGTGCCAATGGCACAGAGAAGAAAGAATCTGATATACAGAAACTTCCGGTCGGATATGGGGACCTTGCCTGGGGCATGTACCTTTCTGATGCCAGGCCTAAAATCGCAGGCGTTCTTGTTTATACAGATGAGAAAAAAATCATTGTATCAAAAGATGGAGACCTTGAATACAGGTACGGGTTCTTTTATATCGACCCGACCGTTGTTGAAGATGAGGTACCTGTTACCGGAACTGAAGTGAAGACAGAAGGAACAGAAACCGTAACCACGGATACTACAGCAGCTGTCACAGAAGAAAAAAAGGATGAAGGAAAACTTTTCTACGTATCACTCAATTTTCCTTATCTTGATAAAGATTCAGTGTATAATAAAATCAAAAAGAAATACGGTGTTCACTCCGGTGATAACATCAGGGATAACCAGGGCGCGATAGCCTGGAACAGTGATGATACAATTATTATCATGTGGGTTGACAAGTATAAGAAAAAGCCATATTGCAGACGCGTAGTCTACATCAGTAAAAAAATATCAAAAGAGCTGAATGATTATACTTACAAGATTTTTAATAAAAAAGAAATGGACCTTATAAAGAAATTTAATCCCTAATAAATACGGGGTAAACCTTTCCGGCCCCCAGCCGATTAACACTTACTGCTGTATTTACTTATTTCGGCTTCCCCCATAGGGGGCTTCATAAACTTAATCGGCTTTTGGATCATTCTCAAGTGCATAAACCCCTTCCGGGGGTGGCAGATATTTGTGTATGAACAGTAATAGTATCTCTGCCGGGGCATTGAGTCAATATTACGTGAAATGAGGATAGAAACAAGTCAGGAGAGACCCGTAAAAATTCCGCATGACCTTTCCTCTTATAACATTTATTACCACAGGAGATAATTATGAAACGAAGAGAAGCTATAATTATAATTTTATCTATAATCGCCGTTGTTACAACAGCTATTACCTCATATTATGCGGCTAAAACTTCGGCGGCAGGTTATGTAAAAAAATACACTGATGCATGTTATGAAATTGAACGTGGTTATATTGAAAGCATACCTGTATTCCGCGACTATGCGACACCCGCACTTGTGGCAGAGCTGCAGAAGTATAACCTTGCTGCACACGGCCTGCAGGTCGTTAAAACCGGAATCAATCCAATGCATAACGAAAAAGAAATCATGGAGAATGTAAAAAACGGGAAACTGGCCGAAGTGAAATCGGATAATGAATTTTTTTATTTTCATAACGTTCAGAAGCAGTACAGGTACCTTACACCCGGTACAATCAGGGGATTAAGACTTGTCACTGAACGTTTCCAGCAGAAAATAAAGGCTCACCGCGACGGCCTGCCTCAGGTTAAAATTGCAATATCGTCAGTAATCCGGACTGTTGATTACCAGGAGAAAATTTTCGGGAGAAAATTTGTATCGGTACACAGCTACGGCGGATGTTTTGATATTTTTTTTGATGATTATTTTGTTGTGGTTCCAGATCCGGAGACAGGGAGTGGAATCCGGAAAAGTATCGGTAGCGTGCTGCATACAAGGTTCGGTTTCCTGATGGGTGATGCATTACGCGAACAATTCAGGACGATACTTATGGAGACCCTGATCGAACTCCAGCGCGAAGGCGTGCTATACGTATTCCTTGAGGATGACAGGCGCTGTTATCATATAACAATTCTTCCCGTGAAATAGACAAACTACATCATAAAAGTTAACGGCGCTCTCCTGCACCATGTTTTTTTATACAGGAATACAACGATTTACCTGGAAAGAATAAACACAGGGACCAGGTCTATTCCGTCACTTAAACCTGAAAGAGCCTTTCCTATAACGGTTCCGGTTTTATCAAATGAATCAATTTTACCGCGCATCCCGCAGCCTGGAGTATCTGAGGAAACGATCAGGTCGCCTGGTTTAACAGGGTTGTTCCTGGCATCAATTCTGCAAAGCACCTTCCCGGCAAGTGCGACCGGGTAGATTTTCTCCTCTTTTCCGCTGTTGTTGATTGTAATAAGCGGATTCCCTGATACAACACCTATCACTGCAGGATTATATCCGGTCCTGGACCTTGACAGTATGGAGTTCCCGGAATCGCTTACCGCAAGAATATCTCCTGCTGTAATATATTCTGCGTCATCGACCTCAAAGTATTCAACAAGTCCTCCAGGAAAGTCACCGGAACTTTTACCCTGTTTAAAAGCAGCCTGGCCGTTAAACTCGGAACTGCCGAGTACCAGCAGTCCCTTCCCTTCGCCTGAAAGCGAAGTGTTTTCATCATACTGTTTCAGCAGTGTACCTGAACCGTCAGCAACAAGGGAATATGCATGTTCGCTGGAGAAAATCCCGCCTGCACCGAATCTTGAAAGACCAGCCACGCCTGCACCAGAAGAGGATTTTCCGGATGATTGCCCGCGTACACCTACATGGCTGCTATGCCCGAATACGCCGTATGAATAAACCTTTTCTTTTGTCCCGGTTCCAGCCACGCCTGTAATACCTATTGAGTATTTTTCGCTTGAAGAGTTATTTCCATATATGACAGAGGATCCGTCTGAAGGGGGGGTGATGTCCCTGAACGGTTCAGACTTGTTTTCTTTTATTGAAATGGACCCCGTGTGGCTGTTGAAATTATGTTTTAAAGGCGCGTAGTCATGGTTGTGTGGCAGAGGTTCCCTGCTGTCAAAGAGGCGGCTGTCATTGGACTGCACTGCAACTTCAGGAAGCGAGTCACCGTCTGAAGCGAAACGCATGATGCCATAATTTTTTTCAGTGGCATGTTTCAGCCTTTTATCGTTCCCCTGGACAGCTATTCCTGAACGGTCTTCACCGTCATCTGCAAGTTCTACTATACCGGGATTGATAGTGCTGGCCGGTTTAAGTCTTTTGTCATTCCCCTGGACCGCTGTTAATTCATCAGTGCCGCCGTCAATGGCGAATTTAACAATACCCTTTGTCTGGGCTGTCGCATCTTTCAGTCTTTTATCATTTCCCTGAACGGCAACACCTGCCCTGTCTTCGCCGTCTTCGGCTAACTCCACAATTCCTTTTGCCTGCGTATTCGCGTCTTTAAGACGTTTGTCGTTACCCTGAACGGCAACACCAGCTTTGTCTTCGCCGTCTTCGGCTAACTCCACAATACCCTTTGCCTGTGTATTCGCATCTTTAAGACGTTTGTCATTACCCTGAACGGCAACACCTGCCCTGTCTTCGCCGTCTTCGGCCAGCTCAACTATACCTTTAACCTTGGTTGTAGCATCCCTTAACCTTCGGTCATTTCCCTGTACTGCTGTGTAAGGTTCTATTCCACCGTCGGGAGAAAATTTTAATATACCAGGAGCTGATTCAGTTGCATCTTTCAGCCTTTTGTCGTTCCCCTGGACAGCAACACCTGCCCTGTTTTCGCCATCCTCTGCAAGTTCCACAATGCCTTTTGCCTGTGTGGTTGCGTCTTTAAGACGTTTGTCATTACCCTGAACAGCAACGCCGGTCTTGTCTTCACCATCCTCGGCAAGCTCGACAATACCCTTTGTTTGGGTTGTTGCATCCTTCAGCCTTTTGTCATTCCCCTGGACAGCGGTATTGGCTAGCTCCTCGCCGTCCTCGGCAAGTTCTACTATACCCTTGTCACGGGTTGTTGCATCTCTTAACCGGCGGTCTGAAGCAAGAACAACGGAATCATCGGATGATTCTCCATCATTCGCTATTTTAACAATTCCCCTGTTGAAGGATGAGGCCTCCTTAAGCCTGCTGTCGCTGGCCTGGACAACAGCGCCGGAATCAGTACCACCGTTCAGCGATAGCCTGCATATTCCGGATTTCTCTGTAGTTGCAGGTTGTATCCTGGAATCATTTCCTGAAACAACGGAATGATCTATATATTCGCCGTCAGCGCATATCCTTACAATCCCGAAGTTTTCATTAGTGGCGTGCTGAATTCTTGAATCATTTGATTGAACAACTGCCCCGGGATTGGTCTCCCTGTTGTGGGCAAGCTTGACTATGCCGGGCTTCGTTTCAGTTGCCAGCTGAAGCCTTGAATCATCGGCCTGTACAGCAAGGCCGGGAGTAGATTCATTATTGTTTGCAAGCTGGATGATCCCTTTAAACACTGTTGATGCATCCCGGAGCCTGCTGTCCGACGCCTGAACAACTGTACCGGGAAGGTTCTCTCCATCCCTTGCAAGCCGCGCCATTCCCGCGTGAAATACTGACGCATGAGGTGTAATATCGCCCATGTTGTGGGTGTGGCTGTGATTCATCGGTGCTGCGGATATTTCAATATCTGTAATCTTGAGAGCGTATGAACCGTTTATCAGTCTCCTGACAGGTGATTCAATCCTTACATATCTCGCGGGCCTGATATCTGTTATCCAGAAATATCTTTTTGCATTTTCGCCGTCGAAATTCTTCTCCTGGAAAAGGGTAATCCATATATCTTCATCTATTGATGTTTCTACGTGAAACTGTTCAGGGAACCCGTCGATTCCCGCGACCATAAGCAGCCTGTTTATGCAGTAGATTCTCCCGAGGTCTATAATGAGAGATTCGCGTGCAGAAGAGGTTTTTGGTTCAGACTCCCAGTGGTCACTATTGTTCCCTGTGAACATTCTTTCAGGTCCGCAGCCTTCAAGCGAGCTGGATGCAGTAACTGAAGTGAGCCCGTAAAGTCCGGCATCGATTTTTCCTATCTCGGCATAGTAGCTGGACTGAACAGCGGCCGGGTCGGTGATGACAAGCTTCAGGTAACGCAGAACAGTAAGCGGGATGAAAATTTCATGATAGTTTGAAGTAAGAGATGTGTTTGATTCGGAATAGAGAATGCACCATTCATTTGCATCGGAACTGCCTTCAAAACGAAAACCAACGGGGAAAGTAGATGTACCGTTTGAGGATGCTTCGAGACGCAAATAATCGACCGGAACATTTTTTTCAAAATCGATTATCACCGATTCCTTGATAGGAGCCGACCTCTTTTTTGTACACCAGAAACCTTTATCGGAAAGGATATTTGCAGCCTGCGATGCGTCATTTTCGCTGCTTGTGCTGGCATGAATTGAACCTTTATGAAGTCTTTTTTTACAGATATCTATAAAATCCATTTTATCTCCGGTTTTTATCATTATTGTACCGATCATAAGCTGCTGCACGGGACTACTTTCATATAGTTCAAACAATACTTCTGCTTTTGACAGGTTATAAAGGCGTTATGAAAGAAATTTAATCCTGTTTTTATTTGTGTCAATTAAAAATCAGGCAGAGTGTGAATCATATCCGGTAGGTATTATAACATGCTATGGCAACTATGATCCCTGCCGCCAGCCTTATGATGGAATCAACGTAGACCATAATCCGCAGGTCTCTTGGTGTAAAATCGTTCTCGGCAGTTTTAAAAACTTCCCGGATTTTTTCAGGATATATAAGCAGAAACGGGCCGGTCAGTACCATGAAAACACCTATCCAGAATATTATCCCGGCGAGATAGCCTTTAAATATCACAAGGGGAAATCCGGCAGCTATCAGAAAAATGCCATGTACAGGGAAATATTTTGAAATGACCCATCTTTTCCATAGTTTGAATAAACGTACCGGGAGGAATAATTCTGAAAAACCGATAAAAATCTGGAATAATCCGAAAAGAATCATGTAGAGTTCAAGCATAGAACCTACCAAGCCATTTAACAATATTTTTCCGGATAAGCTCCAGGTCCTGATCCGCGGTAAGATTATGGTCTCCGCGTTCAATTACAAGCTGCGTGCAATCTGTTCTGCAGTTTGAAACAAATAACCTGAAGTTCGAGAAATCTACAACATTGTCCTTTTTCCCATGTATCAGAAGAACGGGGCAGTTTACCTTTTTGACTGCATCGATCATGGAAACCTGAACGATTTCTTTAAAGAAGCCGTTATTGACACTTATGCCTGAAATTTCAAAGTATCCTGAATCGTCAAGCTGGAGAGCCTTCCCGGCAGTCATACCCGGGACTATCGCCAGCAGGTTAAGCGGTGTGGCGATAAGTACAAGCGATTCGACAGATACCGTTGCAGAAGCCGCGTAAAGCAGAGAAATCGTGGCACCCATGCTTGAGCCCATCAGGTGCAGTCTGCGTATCCCGCGCCTTCTGAATTCATCGACTGCGCAGCCGAGTTCATGAACCTGTTCCAAAAGTGAGATATTCTGTATGTTTTTATTAAAATTTTCTGCTGATGAGAAATTGAATGTCATCAAGTTATACCCGCAGGAGACAATGTCATGTGCAAGCCTGGTGATTTTATAACCGTCCTTACTGGAAAAAAGGCCATGGCTGAATATTATGCCGTTTTCAGACTCAGTATTATCACTGTATATGCGGGCTGATAGACTGGAGTTTTCTGTGCCGGGGAAAAGAAATTCCTCTGTGCGCATTATTTTCCCGTGTAGTCGAGTTCGATCAGCGGTTCAAAGTATCCTTCGGAGTCGCTGCCGTCTATGGAAATTGTGTCGGCCTTTAGTTCGAGTTTTTTAGCTTTAGAGCTGCCGGTTATTCTACCTTTAAAAATAAAATATGATGATTTAACATTTACAAAACCTTCTTTGTAATCGAGATCTTTTAACCGTTCCTCGCGTTTCATAGCTGAAATATTGATCCTCAGGGTATTAACGTCCTCGATAGTATACACACCCTTGAAAATAACAGAACTGTCATTCAGGTAGAGTACAACGATTGCTTTATAATTTCTGTCAAACCTGAATGAATAACCATAATTGTCACCGTAAATGAGTTCCCATGTACCTCGGAGGTTTGTGAAATTAAGACCGGTTTTGGCGCTGGTATCATCTCCAGATGCAGAATTCAACGGAAAAAGAAACAAAACTGCTGAAAATAATGCTAAAATGTTTTTTTTCATGAAGGGATACCTGTAACATTTATTAACTCAGGAATACTTAGTTGACAGTGAATGTCAATTATCATTTATGCTAATTAACAATTATTGGTCTTTTAAAACAGTTCTGGATATAGACCTTTGCAAGGGGACGACTTGGTTTCGACTGCATTGATGGGTCTGTAGTTGCATGCCGAGTGCGCTGTCACCTCGTAAATCGTGGCAGAATTAAGTTAAACGCAAACGATAATTTTGCTCTTGCAGCCTAATTAGCTGCAATGTCTTTAATCATTCTTCTCCCCCGGGAGGATTAAAGGCATCAAATTACAGGGGATAGCCCGATTCTGTGATCCCGGGATGAAGGCGAAACTTAAGGGAAATCGGCTTTCAGGACAATGCCTGTTTTTGGACTGACAGCTTAAATCAAAGAAACAGGATAAGCATGTAGATGCTGCAGATTTGTGTTGTAGGACGCGGGTTCGAGTCCCGCCGTCTCCAATATTAAAGGAATGAATTCAGAACTTTCCGGCCGTAATCATTAACCGTGACAAGAACAATGTCATGGTCTTCTTTGACGTTATATTCGATTATTCCGAAGTGTTTGAGCCATGTGAGCAGGTAGAAATCAACAAATGATATCATGAAATAGTCATTTGTTTCGCAGATTCCGGTTGCAGAGAAAAAGTCCGCTGCAAGCTCCTCAACGCTGACTTCTGTAAGTGTCGCTTGAATCAGTTCAAGAAATGCATCCCTGTTGTCATGAATCTTTTCAGCTGCTTCCGGTGATGATGGAAATATTATTCTCCAATCGCATTCATTCCAGAATGCCCTCAACAGCACAGGGTACAAAATATCTTTGCCTGAAAAAATTTCAGTTATAAATGCCTGGCCGTCGCGGTCTGATATGAGTTCAGCAGAACGCATTATGTTTACCATCTGTTTAAGATAGATCACAAGAAGTTCGCTGTCATTAACCATTGATGTGCTCTTCAGAGTATCGGCTAGCTGGTTATAGAATGGTGTGCCGAAGGACCTATCCCTGTTTATAATAATACGCTCAGTAGTGATTTTCTCTGTGATTACCTCTGCAAGCTGCAATGCGAAACAATCGTTAACGGGTATAGAGAATGTTGAATCGGTGTTATGAAGTGAAGAATAGAACCTGTTGATTGAATCAAAATAAGTTAATGTTGAATTACCTCCGCTCTTCTTCACAGGATTAACTGTGTCGCGGAAGAAATATTTATTACAGTTATAGGTATTTTGTCTGATTATGTCTTTCTTGTGATAAATCATTATTATCAATCTGCGTTTTTTTATATTCTCCGGCGGACAGCCGGAGTCAGGCGAATGAGTAATATGTAAATGGTAAGGATTGACGATTTTTATAATAAAAACAGCGTTAAGCTAAAATTAATTTTAGTCAAGATAAAATTTTTATAATCTCCTATTTTTTATACAGCAGTTAATGATTTAACAACCTCGGGATTAATATTTCCCTGAACTGTAAGCGACAATTCCGGATTGGTCACTATCATTTCTGAAACAGCAGCTGTGTATCCGCTCTTAACGGCGGCCAGGTTTTTGCCCGAAGAACCAAGGTATGCAGCCATATTATTAATTTTAATGTCCGACTCAGAGGCAATCGCAGAAAGACTGCTGTTTATCTTTGTAAAAAATTCCGGATCAACCTTGCCTCCTGATGCAAGCTGCTCTGCGCCGGTGCTCATATTATTCACCTGGTTCATGAATTCAGCGATAACAACACCGCGGTTACCGGAGTCGCTAACGGGTATAGACACAATCTCTCCATATGTCTGCAGTGTTCCCTGTATGCTTGCAATTTCGTTTCCAAGGTCCTGCACGTTTACACTGCCGGTAGTCATTGCCTGGAAAGCTATCGTTCTCATTCTTGCAGAAATATCCATGGCTTTCTGAACAAGTGCACGTGAAGACTGCGCAATTGTGAGCGCATCCATCATTGCCCGGTCACGCTGCAGCCTGACTGTCATTTCGTTTGCTAACTGGTTGTTCTGTGCAGCGGTATTTACTGTAGATGGGACTTGTATGCGTGAAGAAACGCTTCCTGCGGGACGCATGCCCACATAATTAACATCCGTTGTTATCTTCATAATTATACCCCTCCCTGGTATAAATAGACATTATTAATTTATTACTAAAACGTGGTTAATGTCAAATATTTTTCTGGAAAGGGGCGGGCTCAGAGCTTTTAAAAGAGAGAGGCTCTGACCCCCTGATTGTTAAATGTATGCAGATTGGCAGATTAAACATCAGCAGTTCACAATTATGTCATGGGCCTATGGAATTTGTTCTGTTTTTGTATAACATAGGGGAAAAATTGATTTTAACTTAGGATTTATGCGTCAAATTAATACCGTGGATGCCTTAAGTTTTAACAATAAAAAAATAGCAACAAACCAGAGAAGATGGGTAATATAAAAATCAAGCAAGTTCCATTTTTTGCAGATAAGCCTGTTCGTACAGAAGAAATTTTTTTAACCGTGTTTCGAAATCAGCGCCGAGATCTGTGAAAAATTTGTGCAAAGTGATCCGGACTTTGCACTGGAAACTTTTGTCAAGGTAGCAGTTAATGAATCCAATAAAATTTTTTCTTGGATTTGCTGAAAGATTTTTTCTGACTGGATTAAAGCCTATATACCAGAGAAGATTCAGCAGATAGATCTTTGGGTCTTCTGAATCCTCTATTATTTTGCAGCCGTACCTTTCATTCCAGAAAGGCCCTGTTTCACCGGTCCTGCGGTTGTATTTTTCTGCAATTCTTGCCTTAATGTACTGCATTATAAGCGATATTGTCTCTTTGCCCTTCAGGGTGCGGATAACCAGGTGTATATGATTACCAACAGGCTCTGCGGCGATCAGTTCAAAAGCATATTTTTCGTGGCACGTGTTTATTGTGTCAACGAAATACTGCCTTGCATATGCTGTATTGAAAAAGTATCTCTGCCTGAGACATCTGGAATAGCAGTGATAAGTTACTTCCTGCATAATTATTCGAGGTTTTCTTGGCATTTTTCACCTTTTGCTGCGCATAATTTTTATTTTCTACTGGTAATACGTCTGGCAGCGGTCCGGTGATAAAAAATTTCAGGGTCAGAGCATGTTTTTTTAAATTTTTTACATGGAGGCTGATCAGCAGTGCCGGGGTCAGAGCCCAGCACGGGACTCATATAAATCCACCCCCAAGCCAAGCTTTTTAAGATTGTTCTATTCAAATAATGTCGAAAATATATATGTGAAGATCCGTGCAGGACTTATTTCGGCCCGGGATTAATCTATATGTGTCAACAGGCAATTATTATGAAAAGAATAATATTTATGCTGCTTTTTCTCTCTATAACAGCAGCTTCGTTTGCATCAATCGCAGTCATGCCTTACAGAATGGAAATGACACCGGGTGACATTTCAGGCAGGGAATACGCAAAACTGCTCTCACTGACAATTCTCCTTGCAAAGGATACTGATGTCCTCTCCCCGGAAGAGGCGGAAATTGGCATGAAACAGATAGGTATTAAACCTGAAGGTTCAGTAACCGAGGAGGACCTTTACAATTTTGGGACAAAATACAAGCTGGATTATATACTCATCGGAACCGTGACGAAGAAAAAAGGGCAGTATTTCTTCGACAACGTCTATTACGCAGTCAGAAACAGGAAGATCGTTTCAAGGAATAAAAATTCGGCATCAGATCTTTTTAAACTGGCGCGTCAGGAGGTGAAGGATACGCTTTTCAGCCTGCCGCAGAAAGAAGTCGCAAAGCAGCAGAAACAGGCTGACATAGCATTTGTAATAGACCTTTCGTACAACATAGCTGATGAGTGGGAAACAGTGCAGGACGCTGTTAATACCATTAATTCATCGCTGGTCGGCAAGTTCAGTGTTGATACAAAGATCTTTATTCTACCCTTTTCCGACAGGAAGGACCAGGAGCTTGCTACAGTTCATAATAATTCGATAAAGGGTGTCCGGGAGAAACTGGGCTCGCTCCAGCCTGCGGGTGCTCCTGATATGAATAAGTTCATGTCTGTACTTAATCATACAATCCGGAATTTAAAGTGGCGAAGCGGATCAGCCAAGGAGATTGTAATCATCTCGAACTCAAACCTGACCGGCATATTCATGAGCGAAAAGTACGCCTCCGAGGCAAAAAAGAAGGGCATAAAAATCACAGTTATAAGCTGCGGCAAAGTAACAGGGGAATTCGGTGATATTGAAAGGCTCCCTGAACTCACAGGAGGTTCGAACTTTAGCGTGTCGTATCACCAGACTGTTCATGATGCCATGGGCGCGAAGCATGAACTATACCTGCAGCGCGGCCGGGTGTTTCATTCAATGTCACTCTACAGGTCGTGGAGAGGTGGTGTCCTGGTCTCTATGAATAAGAATCCGAAATATGTAAAAGTACCGGAATCTGTTGAAGAGATATATCTTGCTAAAAATACCGTGTCGCCGGGGAAGATGGCGCAGGTTTATTCGGATAATGAAAATGTCAGGCTCCTGGAAAAGGAGCACTTGCAGAACAATATCGGGGATATTCTGGAATCGGTCCAGGTTTCATTCACAAAGGCATCGGTTTCGGGGAATTACGGAAAGGCGCTTATATCTGACGGTAAAATATCAATGTGGGTCCGCGTGACTGACAAAAAGATCATGCAGGATTTTATACAGAATGAGGGGCGAGGTTTTTATACAAAGGTCGGGGTGATTGTACGTGAATCTAAAAGCGGCGAGTACGGGGTGGAACTGGCACCTGCTGTTACAGGTATAACTGCCGATTACATTCCGGACAGGTGCAGGGCAACATTGACGGAAATAATCAGGAACCCGGATACTTACAGTTCAACGGGCGCAGGATTTCCGCCGGTATGGTTTATTGAGGTCAAGATCGAAAACTGTGAAAGTTACGAAAGCAGCAGGGACATCCGCGACTGATGGATGGGGGGCTGATACATATTTATACCGGTAACGGCAAAGGGAAGACAACTGCGGCTCTGGGTCTCTGCTTTCGTGCAACGGGTCACGGTTACAGGTGCGCGTTCATCCAGTTTCTTAAGGCCAGGGATACAGGGGAGAAATATTCGTGTGCAAAAACAGATCCTGTGATAATATTTGAACAGTACGGTACAGAGGACTTTGTGCGTGGAGAGAACAGTGAATCAGCGGAAAAGCAGAAAGCGCATATTGAGCGAGGATTAGCACGGGCGCGTGAGGTTATTGGAGGCGGTGAGTTTGATGTTGTAGTGCTGGATGAGATTATAACACTGCCGTTACTTAAAATCTGCGGAGAGGAGAGGATAATTCAACTGATGGAACTTGATCGGGGTAAGACCGAACTCGTACTGACCGGCCGGGGCGCAGGTGGAGAACTGATACGCCGCGCAGACCTTGTTACAGAGATGAAAGAAATCAGGCATTACTATTCTTCAGGCGTTCCGGCACGTAAAGGTATTGAATACTAAAGCTGCTCCTTCAGGTAATCGGAAATCATTTTATCATATTCAGATGTAGTTTTAAAAACCTTGTACGCAAGCTTCAGGTTAAGTTCGGCACCCACTTCGCCGTTATTCTTTTTCATTGTATCGATTACCATGGGATAATCTGCAGGATCTATTACCACTGTTACACTCTGAAAATTTTTAGAAGCTGACCTGAGCATTGTGGGGCCGCCGATGTCTATGTTTTCAATAGCATCCTCAAATGTGCATCCCGGTTTAGATATTGTTTCTTTGAACGGGTAGAGGTTAACTACGATCATGTCTATGGGCTCAATCCCGTGTTTTTTCATGGTCGCAACGTGTTCGGGATTTGACCTGATTCCAAGGAGCGCACCATGAACTTTAGGGTGAAGGGTCTTGACCCGGCCGTCGAGCATTTCAGGAAAACCTGTGTATTCAGATACATCCCTGACTTTAAGTCCAGCGTCACGGAGTATCTTTGCTGTACCCCCGGTTGAAAGAAACTCGACTCCGAACCCGGCAAGGCTCTTTGCAAACTCAACAGCTCCTGTTTTATCAGATAAACTTATAAGTACTCTTGTAATTTTTGCCATAATCTCCTCGATGAATAATTATCAGACTTGTTGCAAAATTCAGTTTTGCCATTACAGGAGAGACCCTGCGGGGCGTTTTCAGGGGCTTCGACCCGGGCCTCTGTTAAAACAATGAGAAAAACACAAAGTATATCATTTACAGATTCGTATTTTTAGCGGTAAAGCACAAACACTTTTCCTGCATGTTATTTTTTCCGGTTACGTATTGTTTCGAGCAGTGAGTTGATCCTTGACCGGTTTTCATCTGATCCGACAAAGTTTCTGAAAAGCCATTCGTGCGATTTCATTGAAGCATCAAGGCTGTTATTCAGAAGATCTATGCTGTAGCGCTTGGTTTCGATCAGTGTGGAGCGGTCAAATTCAGCCATTTTTTGTGCGATATCGGTTACTTCCCTGACAACCGTACCTTCGGGAAATATTCGGGTTACAAAACCGACACGATAGGCCTCCTGCACATCTATGTCCCTTGCTGAAAGCGCCCACTCCAGGGCAGGCCCGAATCCTATGATGCGGCACAAGGGATCGAGCGCCGGAATTATTGAGAGCATAACTTCGCGCTGCCCGAACTTTGCCCTTTCTGATGCGTAGCGTATATCACACATCTGCGTCAGGTCAAACCCGCCTGCCATGGCCGCTCCGCCGATGGCCGCGATAACGGGCTGGGCGCAGAACCTGATAGAGCGGTATGCGCGCCAGAAGTTCGCGACAAACTGCTCGTTAGATTCCAGTTTCATTTCTTTTACAAAATCCAGGTCAAACCCGGCAGAAAATATTTTTTCACCACCGGTGAGCACAATGACTGTAACGTCCTCGCGTGTTTTCAGGTGCAAAAAAAGGGTGCCGATTTCAGTAAGCATATCAGGCGAAAGTGAGTTGCCCTTTTCCGGCCTGTTCAGCAATACCGTTGCAACGCCTTTTTCGACAGTCAGTTTTAAAAATTGCAGATCCATATTATCTCCTCTCAAAGCTGTGGCTGTTCACATCCGGATAAATATCATTCAGTGGGACATGCCGATCGTCATATTTTTATTAGTTAAAAAGGTAAAACAGTATTTGTCAATTATATTAGCATCTTTGTTTTTGACACTAACTGTTACTTCATATTATAAAATTCGGGAAAGCCGGTAAAAACATGTGACCAGTTGGAGCGCAGCATCTGAGATCAAAATTCGGGAATAGTGTTAAAACCGTTTTTGACAGGATATGGAAAGTATTATTCCATTCTTTCCCTGAACTTTTTGACTACCAGGTAAATACAAAAAGCTGTAGTCATGATTGAAACTGCAGCAATATTATAGCTCCCGATAATTACAGTGAATTTTTCACGGACCTGTTCCCAGTTATTACCCAGGGAATAACCGGCATAAATCCATATAAAATTCCAGACCGCCGCGCTTGCCAGGGCAAAGAGAAAAACTCTCTGCGGCCGTAAAACCGCAATCCCGGCAGCAACTGAAACAACAGACCTTATACCGGGAATAAACCTGTTTATAAGGACAACATAGTACCCGTACTTTTCGAACCATTTTTCTGCTGAGACAATACTCTTTGCTGAGAACACGGGAAAATCCTTCTTCATGAAAAATTCTCTCTCAAGAAAATAGCCTATGTAGAAAAGGATCATAAATCCGCATGTACTGCCAAGCGTGGTCACTGCATAGACTATCGGAAAACTTAAAATCCCCTTCCCTACGAAAAAAGCGCCCAGGACTGTGATCGTATCGCCGGGTACAGGCGGAAAAAGGTTCTCAAACACAGCACTTGCAAAAAGAAGCAGGTAGAGAACGAGTTCATTCTGCGGCAGCTGAGTGATAAAATTATTTAATGCAGCTTCCATATTATATTGAGTTTCCATTTATCCGGATTTACAATTATGATAGAGATAGCACTCATAAAAATTATGGCAAGAAATAAAACTTCATTTCAAACGGAAAGAGGAATTAGTTACGAGTGTAATTGAACACCGGAAGATAAACTACACAAGATTATTTTTTACTTTCATGAGCACTGCATGTACATCTTTATTAATAAAAGGCTTCATGATAAAGCCGTTCATCCCTGATTTCTTTGATTTTTCAGCGGAGTCTTCCGGGAGGTCGGCAGATATTGCATAGATCGGGGTCCTGCTGTTCGGTCCGCTGCCGTGGCGGATTTTTCCGGCTGCCTCCATACCGTCGAGTACCGGCATCTGGAAATCCATCAGGATAAGGTCAAATTTTTTCATGTCGGCCATCTCGACTGCCTGTTCTCCTGTATAAGTCAGTTCACAACTGCATCCTGTTTTTTTAAGGATATTTTCAATGATCCTCATATTCATTGTATTGTCTTCGGCTATAAGAATTTCGAGCCCCAGGTCTTTCGGAACCGCTGGTTCAGCCTTCAGAATTTCACCCTTCAGGGATTTCATCTTAAGCCTGACCGTAAAAATGCTCCCTTTTCCCGGAGTGCTCTTTACTTCGAGAGAACCATGCATCAGGTCTGTCAGACTTTTCGTTATGGCAAGACCCAGCCCGGTGCCCCCGGTAAAAGCAGCGGGATCATGGACCTGTTCATATTTATCAAAAATTCTTTTTATCTGGTCATCAGTCATTCCTACGCCGGTGTCGCTGATACTGAATGTGAAGTGCATCTCCTCGCCTGAGAAGCTGGCTGAAGCAGCGGTGATTTTCACTTCACCTTTAGCAGTAAATTTAATGGCATTACCGGTGAGGTTCAGAAGGACCTGTCTCAGCCGTTTCTGGTCGCATTCAACGATAAGGTCTTTTTCGATATTATTTTCAAGAATGATATCAAGGGATTTTCCTGTTGCAAAGCCTTTAGTAATCAGAACAATACTGTCGAGCATAGTGTTTATATTGAATGGTTCATATAAAAGGCTAAATTTACCTGACTCGATTTTAGATAAGTCAAGTATATCGTTAATTATTGAAAGGGTCAGTTTGGCGGACTTTTTTATCCCGTCAGCAAATGATTTCTGTTCTGAGTCCATTTCAGTTTCAAGAAGCATATCGGAAAATCCGAGCACACCGGTCATTGGTGTGCGGATTTCATGGCTCATGTTTGCAAGGAATTCACTTTTCGCCTTTGTGGCCGTTTCTGCAATTTTTTTCTGTTCTTCTGCTGATTGAAGGGCTTCAACAATTTTAACTTCAAATGTCCTGTTCAGATTGATAAGTTCAAGAATGCGTTCAAATTCATAAGGGATATTTTTTATATACTCAGGGTCAGGGGTGTAATTATTCCGGAAAAGTATTTTATAGATCTCCCTGACAGGCCGTATTACTCCGTGATTAAATACAAATATTGTTATTAATAATATGATAACAGTAAGGAACAGGAAATATCTCTGTAGCCGGTCAGCAGCATTTATCCTGCGAAGAAAAGGGGACTGAAATTCTGCGTGGATCATACCCGCGTTCGTGTTATTAATATCTGCAAGGGGGATGAGTACTGACAGCATTTCAGGATTACTTTGTGTTTTAAGCTGTCCGGTTAATATCTCAACTTTATGAAGAGAGGGAATTTCTTTTTGTAATGAATTAAAAATTCTGCTGTCATATAAGATCGAAGTAACAATGTAGCCGTAGGGTTTTGTTTTGTGCTCCATATCTGCTGACGGATGTATGGATGCGCATATTATTTTATAAACAGCATTTTGCTTTACATAAAAGAATGAGTAGAATCTTTCAGATTCAAACCGTTTTTTTATATCGGGAAGAACCGGGTCAAGATCACCGGCAGTTGTAGAGGCATTTTTGTTTGTAAACTGGTAGATTTCTTTGAAACCGGGCGTATAAATCCATGTTTCATTTATATTATAGAGTTTACCACTCAGGTCAATGTTTTCATATGTGTAATATCTGCTGCGGGTTTTCATATAAGTTACCGAATCATCCCATAATGATATATCCTGAAGGTATTTTAACACTGGCAGATTTACAATATCGAGCTGCTTCTGAATCATAACGGTTGCTATTGATCCGAGTTCTTCGCGCAGGTTTTTCGTCTCGCTTTGTTTCCAGAATTGAAATCCTATAAATATAAACAGTATCAGAAATGTGATGCTGAAAATAATTGCAGCACGGGTTATTAAACGCACGTCGCCTCCTGTAACAGATGGAAATGTATATAATGTAATTCAAAAAATTTAATTAGCAAATGGATTGTCAATTTTATTTTTAATTGGCCAACCACATAGAGCATCATAAGCGGATCACTACACTTTTCAGCCCATATGTTCATGGCTATTTTGACCATGGAGACTGTCAGGGTTGAAGATACTCCGTATTCTGAAACGCAACAGATAAAAAGGCACTGGAAGGAACGTGGTAATGCCGGGTATAGATGCCAGGGGAAAAGTTAAAACGGTTTACATTTTAGAAAAGGATATTTATGATTCGACTTGTTAAGGCAGCCGGATGAAAAAAATTTTATGCTACGGTGATTCCAACACATGGGGATGCAGCCCCGCTGACGGTTCACGTTTTGGTGAAGATGTGCGGTGGCCGATGGTCATGGCTTCATGCCTGGGCAGCGGATTTGAAATTATCGAAGACGCAAAATGCGGCAGAACTGTCCTTGACCTTAACTCAGATCCCGAACTCAACGGCATCTCGTGGATTCAAAGTAAAGTAGAATCGTACATGCCACTTTACCTGGCAATTATCTGCCTTGGAACAAATGACGTTTTTGATCCCGGCGAACTCCCCCTGACCCGCATACTTGCCGGTCTTGAAAAAATTACCGGCATTGTCAGGGAATCTCACATAAAGCAGAGTATAGTTTCCCCGCATATTATCCTCCTGACACCGGTAATGCACACAGCGCAGCCTGAAGAGATGAACTTCTACCGGCTGCAGATAAACAAGACAGCGGCGCTAATTGCGGAGTACACCATATTGGCGCGTGAAACTGGTTCTCTTTGCCTTGACATTTCGGGAATAATCACTGCCAGTGATAAAGACGGTTCGCACCTTGAACGCGAATCTCACATAAAGCTCGGCAGAACCGTTGCTGAATACATTAAATCGGAACTATTATGAATAATGACCGCCTGCTATTTAACAGGAAGCTGCATATAATTTTCTGCATAACCATGATCGCGGTAATGGAAGTCTCCATCATTTCGCCGGTACTCCCCACTATCGCATCATCTCTGAACCTTACATCGAAGCAGGCAAACCTGATGATCGTGTTTTTCACCATGCCGGGAATATTCCTTTCACCATTCATGGGTATTGCCGGCGACCGTTTCGGCAGGAAAAAGGTACTGGTGCCTTCACTTCTGATTTTCGGGACCTGCGGTTCGCTCTGTTTTTTTGTGAATGATTTTAAACTTATACTTATGCTGCGCTTTTTGCAGGGCACAGGTGCGGCATCGCTTGGTTCGTTAAACCAGACAGTAATTGGTGATGTTTTTCCCGGTAAAGAGAGAATCATTGCCATGGGATACAACAGCACTGTTCTGAGTATGGGCACCATGCTTTACCCTGCGATCGGCGGTGCGGTTGCGCTTATTGGCTGGCATTATCCATTTCTTGTATCGCTGCTGGCGTTTCCGGTTGCGGCGCTGGTTACGTTCTCACTGGATAATCCGGAACCTGCTAAGAACGGTAAGATCGGGCAGTACCTTAAAGAATCCCTGGCCCTTTTAAAAACAAAACAGACTGTTGCGCTATATTTCACAACTTTTGCAACATTCACCATGTTATACGGAATAATACTGGCGTTTTATCCATACTATATAAAAGGGCATTTTGCGGCATCACCGTTTCTTACGGGAATTGTCCTGTCGTCATCATCTATCGGTTCAATGATAGGCTCATTCAACATGGGAAGGTTCTCGGGAATGTCCAGTTCAAAACGGATGATGATCGCCGCGTTCATATTCTACATTGTTTCACTGGGAATAGCCTTTGTCACACCGGCCGCGCTTCTTTTTGTGATTCCGGTTATGCTCTACGGGTTCGCCAACGGCATACTTATACCGAATATACAGACCCAGCTTTCAATTATAGCCCCCATGGAGTACCGCGGTGCGTTCATGTCTCTCAATTCAACCATGCTCCGCGCAGGGCAGACAGTGGGGCCGCTTCTGTCCGGGATCATTCTTGCCGGTGCAGGTGAGAATTATGTATTTATCACGGGCGCAGTCTTTGCGCTTTTTGTGATTTTTGTAATCGCACGTGCTGTTCCTGACATGGGGAATCTTGAAGTGAAGTGAATCTTTTTTAAACCACAAAAAAGTAATAGGGATTATTTTGTAAATGACCTGTTTTCTTGTTATGTTATAACGAAATCGATAATTGAATATTATGAACAGAAATCAAATCATACAACTTGCCTCAATAATAAGTGTAGCCGGTAACGCCGTGCTTGCAGTTTCAAAGGTATTTGCAGGTATCTACTCCGGCAGCCTTTCTGTTCTTGGCGATGGTCTGGATAGTATTACCGATATATTTATATCATTAATTACACTGGCAATATCAATCATCATAACACAGCCGCCTGACAGGGAGCATCCATACGGCCATTTCAGGGCTGAAACGATTGCTACATCAGTACTGGCATTTATTATTTTTTTTATCGGCGGCCAGCTTTCATTATCATCGCTGGACAAGCTCTTCACTCATGATTATAATATTGTGCCCGGGATACTCTCTGTATATGTAACCGTCTTTTCAATTGCGGGAAAACTTTTTCTTTCATGGAGCCAGTACAGCCTGGGTAAAAAGGCTGAGAGTCCGATGATCATTGCAAATGGTAAAAACATGCTGAATGATATCATAACATCAACCGGTGTTCTCATAGGGCTGGGGTGCATCTATTACTTTAAATTACCAATTATCGACAGGGTCCTCGCCATTATAATCGGTATCTGGATAATGTATTCAGCAGTGAGTATTTTCATGGGTACAATTACCGAAATAATGGAAGGCGAAACCGATATGAGCATATACAACAGGGTGTTTGAAGAGGTTAAGTCAGTTGAAGGCCTGTTCAATCCGCACCGCGTCAGGGTCAGGAAACTGGGGATTAATTATATAATAGAAATGGATGTTGAAGTTGATGCTGATTCAAAGATAAAAGATGCGCATGATAAAGTTTTAATTCTTGAAAATAATATTCGTAAATCTATTACTAATATATACGATATTGTAATCCATATTGAACCTTTGGGAAATTTTGAAAGAAAAGAGTGCTGGGGACTTAAAGAAAAAGATTTATCTTAATGAAATCATTAAAAAGCAGTAGTTACACCAGCAGTAACAGGAAACTTACGGTCTCCCCTTCATCTTCACAAGCCGAGAGTTTATGCAGCAGCGCATCATCGGATACAATCTTTTTCATAATTACACCGCGTTCAGGTGAGGATATTCCGGAAAACGTGCGGTGGCTTTTCAGCAGTTCTTTCGCAGATTTAAGTTTATCGAGCAGCAGATCTATGTTCTCGGGGATGTGCTGTTCCAGTTCGCGACGCAGCCTTGCTGCCATTGCCGGTGAAGCGCCGCTTGTTGAAAGAGCAAAGAGCAGGTCGCCTTTTCGTATAAATGAAGGCACATAGAACGAGCAGTTCGGCGGATCATCAACCGCATTTATCAGGATATTCTTCGAGTCCGCCTCTAAAAATACTTCATGGTTTACCAGTGGATCATCTGTTGCAGAGAATACCATCACTGCAGCATCAAGGTCGCCCTTCATGTACTTGCGTTGTACAAGTTCAACTGATCCTGTGAATTCACCTGCTGCTGCCAGGATCTCTTCATTGAAAACCGGTGATACAACCTTCACGCGCGCGCCTGATTCAAGGAGATCCCTGACCTTGCGCGCCGCGACTTCGCCGCCGCCGATAACCGCTGCAGTTTTCCCCTCAATGTTCACCATTACAGGGTAGAGCTTCATCAGCGCGCAAGCTCCTCTGGAACAGGGAACTCCTCGCCGCTGCGTTTCAGGTATTCTTTTTTCTCCGAGTCCAGGCCGATTTCCTCGTCAGTGAGGTAGCACTGCGGGTCAGGTGCCCATGGATCGCCGTGCGCGCGGAACCCGCGTACACGCATTGATCCTGTGCAAAGGTCCCTGTACGCGCAAAGTCTGCACCGGCCCTTTATGAATTCAGCTTTGTGTTTGAGCCCGCGCATCAGCTCGTCGGATTCATCCATCCATATATCGCCGAATCTGCGGTCGCGGACATTGCCGAAGGTGTAGTCCTGCCAGAACTGGTCCGGGTGCACGTTGCCGTTAAAGTCTATGTCGCCGATGCCTACACCGCTTGAGTTAGCGGCCCCGCCGTTCCACTTCAGCAGCCTGTGCACCTCGTCAGCGGATTCATGATTCTTAGCCTTCATCTTCAGGTACGTGTACACGCCGTCAACGTGGTTGTCCACGGTGAGTATGTTTATGTCAAGGTTGCGTCGGACGTAATCAGCAGTTCTTTCGAGAATAATGTCCATGGCATTGCGCGATTCTGAGTGAGAAAGGTCATCGTTGTACATGCTGCTTCCCCTGCCGGAATAAACCAGGTGGTAGAAGCATGCCCGGTTGATCTTCTCTTTTTCAATAAAGTCAAAGATACCGTGAAGGTCTATGTAGTTTCTTCGTGTAAGAGTGAGGCGGAGTCCAACGCGCTGGTTCACAGCCCTGCAGCTGTCGAAGCCGCTCATTGTACGTTTAAAAGCGCCCTCAACTCCCCGGAATTTGTCATTAATATGCTCCAGGCCGTCGAGGCTTATGCCTACATAAACTACTCCTGAGTCCTTGATGCGCTGTGCAGCCGCACGGTCGATCAACGTGCCGTTGGTAGAAATTACCGGCCGTACCCCTTTCTTTGAGGCATATTCCAGCAGTGTAAAGAGGTCGGGCCTCACAAGGGGCTCGCCGCCGGAAAACAGGAGTGAAGGTATTCCAAAATCCGCCAGAGAATCGATGAGGCTGAGACCCTCTTCAGTTGTAAGCTCGCCGCTGTACTTCATGTTTTCCGAGTCTGTGTAGCAGTGTACGCACCTCAGGTTGCATGTGCGGGTCGTGTTCCATACCACGATCGGCCTTCGCTGGTTTGCCGATGTTTCAATTTTATGCGGGGCGTTACCGTGACAGTCAGGTCCGGCCTGTGTGCCGTACCTCAGGCCGTCGCCTGTTGATGATGTGCCGCAGTAGATTTTTCCTATATCAATCATAATTCAACCTTTTCCATTCTTTGAAAGATTCCGAGAAATATGTTACCCGTTTTTTCTTGAACTCCCTTAGCGATAGGAGCGAGATGAAATCCTTTATCCCGCTCTTTGCGGAGAGTTCCTGTATAATTGAATCAAGCTCATCCTCCGACCGTGCATGTATCATTGCGAACAGCGGGTACTCCCATCTGCCGGGATATACCGTCCGGAAATAGAGATGCGAGACAAAGCGGCTTTCACTGAAAGGCTCCATATTGTAATCCGCTTCAGGCCGCCATGCCGTCATTGAGTTCACGGTGTAGCCTGCGTTCCTGTGGCGCAGGACCGCGGCGTATCTCCGCATGATACCCCTTTCGAGGAATGACCTGGAGTGCTTCAGCAGGCTTTCTTCGGTCATTGATGAACCGGCAGTTTTTAGTATTTCAGCAAATGGTCTTTTTACAGCAGGGAGGTCTCTCTGCAGCAGGCGGACCGCTTCAATCTCTTCGGCTGAGAGCAGAACAATGCCTTTACTCTCTCCCGGAATATAATCGCTGCTGTCATAGGAGCCCCCGGAATTTCCAGTGTCAAGGAATACGCCGATTTTAAGCAGGCGTTCGTTACGCATGACCAGGAAATCCTCTGCATGGCATTTACAGGCGAGTGTTTCAGCACTCCTGGTGAAATCTTCAGGGGACTCCTCAGCAAGTGTAAACCATATGTTATATTTATGGTGGCGCAGGTAGTTGTGGCTTACGCCGGGATGCGAATTGATTATCTCAGCTGCATGTTCAATGTTTTCAGGTTTAACCTGGAATGCAATAAGGCTCATGGAGTACCCGAGAACTTTACCGTCAAATATGGCCGAGATATTCCGGATGACCTTTTTTTCGCGCAGGGATATTACTGTCTGTATTACTTCATCTTCATGAAGTCCCGCGGATTTTGCGATTTCACCATAAGGTTCGGGCGAACAGGGGACACCTTTCTGTATTTTTTCCAGTACGAGTTTTTCTGAAGCGGTGAAATCCATCAGCTCACTTCCCCTTGACAGGTTCGTAGAGGCAGTATGGTTCCTCTTCAAGGTAATCGTTTTTTTCGTAGAACGCGCGTGCCCTGCACCCGCCGCATACAGCCTTATACTCGCAGAGGCCGCACTTGCCTTTCAGAGTGCCGAAGTTGCGCAGCGTGTTAAAGACTTCGGAGTTTTCCCATATCTCTTTAAAAGGAGTCCGTGTGACATTACCGGCGGATACGGGCAGGTAACCGCAGGGCTGGACCTCGCCCCTGTGCGAAATGAAACATACGCCTGTCCCCGCAAGACAGCCGCGCGTCATTGCGGCCATGCCGTCTGTTTCGAATGACAGGGTGCGTCCCTCCTCTTTTGCAAGCTGGCGGATTATCCTGTAATAATGGGGCGCGCATGTCGCCTTGAATTCTATCCCGGTCTCTTTCGATTTATGATAGAACCATCGTAGAATATCCTCGTATTTCTGTGCATCGATCATATCGGTCTCTGCGATCTCTATGCCGCAGCCGACGGGCACAAGCATGAAAGCGTGAAGGGCGGTGGCTTTTTCGGCTATGGCCAGTTTAAGTATATTTTCTATATCATCAGCGTTCCGCTTTGTGATAGTCGTGTTGATCTGGAATTCCACACCTGCTTTTTTAAGTAGACGAGCTCCGTTTATCGCCCCGTCAAATGCCCCGGCTACCCCGCGGAAACTGTCATGTGATGCGGCAGTGCTGCCGTCAATGGATATGCTGGCGCGCATGATCCCGGATTTTTTTATATCTGCGGCAATTGTTTCATTTACGAGAGTGCCATTCGTAGCAAGTGCAGTCCGCAGGCCCCTGCCTGAAGAATATGATGCGATTTCGAAGATGTCGTCCCTGTAAAGAGGTTCACCACCGGTAAGGATAAGAATTGGTGAATATGCCGCGGAAATTTCATCTATTACTCGTTTAATTGATGCTGTGTCAAGTTCGCCTGTGAATTCCGTGTCATCAGCCTCTGCCCTGCAGTGCGCGCAGTTGAGGTTGCATCGCTTGGTCAGCTCCCAGAAAATAAGCCTGGGAATATTTTTGTTCATCATTTGGTGAATATGTCCTCCAGGAATTGTGTGTTTTTAAAGAGGGTATCGTCCGGCGAGGAGGAGTCAGCGCAGCTGTTTATTTTTTTCAGATTCACGATCGGGTTGTGAAGCGTCCTGTTCATGATGCTTGAAGTAAGTTCATCAATGAGCCTGAAGTCTTCTTCGGAAAGATGTTTCATCTTTTTATGGCGGAACCTTTCAAGTTCGCTGATCCTGATGTCTTCAAACTTGTTTTTAATTGCAACGATTGTAGGGGTCAGGCTCTGTTCGCTGCACCAGTCAGCGAAGCTGTCAAGGTCTTCTTCAATAATCATACATGCGTCCTCAATGGCCATGCTGCGGTTTTTCCTGTTGTGCTCGGCGATATCTTTAAGGTTATCAATATTAAAAAGGTAAACGCCTTCTGTCTCTGAAACCGAAGGCTCTATGTTTCTCGGTACTGCAATATCTATGAGAAAGAGGTTTTTCCCGTTACGTTCATTCATGATCTCTTTTATATCGCGGGCGGTTATTACATGGTGCGGCGCCGTGACAGAAGATATTACAATATCAACCTGCTCAAGTGCTATATCAACTTTTGACAGGGGAATGATTTCAGCGGTGTACGCCAGGTCCGAGCAGATCCTGCGGGCATTTTCCTCGGTCCTGTTTGCAAGTGTGATACTTTTCAGGTTCTCCTTTACAAGGTACTTCAGTATAAGTTCTCCCATTTCACCTGCGCCGATGAGCAATGCACTCTTTGCTGACAAATCGCCAAGAACGGCTTTAGCCTGTTCGACTGCTATCGATGCAATTGAAAGGGGATTCTTTGATATATCTGTCTCTGTCCTGATCCTTTTTGCTGTACTGAAAGCCTTGTGAAACAGCTTGTTCATCACCACGCCGGTTGCCTTGCAGTCCACGGCGCGCCTGTATGATTCCTTTATCTGTCCTGTAATCTCATTTTCGCCAACGACCATTGAGTCAAGCGATGAAGCTACTGTGAAGAGGTGACGCACGGCATCCCTCCCGTACCGTACATATACTGAATCCTTGAATTTTTCATGAGGAAGTTTTGTATAGAATTCCATGAGCTTCTTGATAGTCTCAACTGCTGATTCAGGGTCAGTTGCTGTCATGTAGATCTCAACCCTGTTACAGGTGGAGACATAAACAGCTTCATGTACTCCGGACACATGAAGCCTCTCGTAGAATGCAGGGATCTGGTCAGCCGGCAGTGAAAATATCTCACGGGTTTCCACGGGTGCTGTCCTGTGGTTTATGCCGAGAACTATTATTCTGCCCGGTTCTTCCTGCTGGTTTCGCCTTATTTTCATGGTTTATTCCAGGTTCAATTTGTGTCAAAAGGGTCATTTCGTATTTTTTTACCGGAAGTCCGGATTCAGGATCGAAGTGACATTTACCTCTATAGACACTGGATTAATTAAGAGAATCGGTCTTTCCTGTCAATGATGAAACTGCAGGCTGCTGACCTGTTTCCGATTAATTATTCTGCCCACAGTAAAAAATGAGGCAATGACAATGATAAGGAGCATGACGGCAATGGAGATCCAGAAAAAATTGTGCCCGGTTGTTAGCTGATAAAAGAGCACCGAAACTATCCATGCAAGAACAGTCATATAAACAGTCTGTGCAGCGGCAACACCCATTCCCGCCTCCCTGTGAACAGCTGCAAGGGTTGCTATGCATGGGAAATAAATCAGGATAAAGAGGAGATACGCATAGGCCCCTGCCTTGCCGGGGAAATACCTGCGCATGTTTTCAAGAAAAAGAGTACCCTCGATTCTGGCTCCGTCGGCTGCTGAAAGTTCAGGTGTGGAAAAAAATCCTGCAAATTCATTCTTAAGATTAACCGGAATTGATAAAAATGCATCTTTTATCCCGTTACAGGCTTTTGTCATTGCATCAATACTTCCTCCCGGGCTGTCCGGTACTGCATTCATCTGGCTGTACAGGGAGTTCAGTGTGCCAACAATAGCCTCTTTGGCAAAAGGGCCCGAAAAAATTGCAACTGCTGCGGGCCAGTTATCGTCACTTAAGCCCATCGGCCTGAACAGGGGTATGGTTGATTTTCCCGCTGCGGTGAGCAGGGACCTGTCGGTGTTTTCATTACCGAAGGTTCCGTCAGTTCCAAGAGAATTGAAAAATGAAAGGATCATGACGGCAACAATGATAATCTTACCGGCTCCTGTAATAAAGGCTTTCAGCCTTGACCATGTATGAATGAGTATATGTTTCATCCTCGGCAGGTTGTAGGTAGGGAGCTCCAGTACATAGTTTGAGGGCTCGGAAGGATATATTGTTTTTTTCATAATGTACCCTGTCAGTACTGCGAACATAATCCCGGTTCCGTATAACGAAAATACAACTGCACCGGCATTGTCGCTGAAAAAGGCCACAGTAAAGAGCGCATAAACTGAAAGCCGCGCCCCGCATGATATGAAAGGAGCCATGAAAACGGTCATAACACGGTCCCGTTTCTCCTCAAGAGTCCGCGCAGCCATAACCGCAGGAACAGTACAGCCGAATCCTATGATCAGGGGCAGGAATGATTTTCCGGGAAGTCCCATCATTCTCATAAGCCTGTCCATAACAAACGCCGCCCGCGACATATACCCCGAGTCCTCAAGAACTGAAAGCATGAAGAACATGGTAAAGACAATGGGAATGAACGAGGCTACAGCCTGTATCCCTGCACCTGCGCCCGATGCAAGTACTGTTATCAGCCATTCAGGAGAATGCACAGCAGTAAGTAATGCGGTTACGCCATCGATAAATATAGCTCCTGTTATACTATTGAAGAAATCAATAAATGCGCCGCCTGTTGAAAGCGTAAACTTGAATGCTATGTACATGACCCCGATGAACAGGGGCAGCCCGACAAACCTGTTCAGCACGAAAGAGTCGATCATGTCTGTTATTTCTTTAGGATCGGACTGCCTTGTTACGCATTTCCGCGCAATCCCCTGGATAAACCCGTACCTGTAATCAGCGATAATGATATCAGTTGCTTCGTGAAGTATTGATTCAATTTTTTTTTCAGCAGCACTGATATCGCGGCGCGAGAGTGCATTTGCCTGTACTGCTTTGTCTGTAAGCAGGGCGTCCTTTTCAAGAATTTTCAGCGCGATCCATCCGGGATCAGCATTAATCTCGTCCGACATGGACTGGAGAGATGGTCTCCATGATTCAATAATTTCATCAATCTCATTGGGGTATTCAACCCTTGCAGGAGAAAAAGAATAGGTTTCACTGTAAGTGTAAATCGCCTCTTTAAGTTTAAGATCGCCGCCTTTCCGCACTGCTGAAATATCGATGACAGGGCATCCAAGCTGGGCTGAAAGCATGTTCATGTCTATCCGGATCTTCATTTTATCTGCGATATCGATCCTGTTGAGTATCACAACAACGGGCAGTTTCAGTTCCAGGAGCTGGACTGTAAGGTAAAGGTTGCGCTGAATATTTGCGGCATCCAGGATGTTGATTACGAGATCGGCGTCACCCGAAAGAAGATAATCCCTTGATACACGTTCGTCATCAGAAAAAGCAGAGAGTGAATAGATTCCGGGAAGGTCAACAATCATGTAATCATTCTCCCGGTATTTCATAAAACCTTCAAGTTTTTCTACGGTTACTCCGGGCCAGTTCCCTATGGTCTGCCTGCTGCCGGTAAGCAGGTTAAAAATGGTGGTTTTACCGCAGTTTGGGTTTCCGGTAATTGCTATTGTTTCAGGCTTCATTGTGAGAATCTTTAAAGCCAGGGTCACAGAGTGTTAATGAAACATGAATTTTTTCGGACATGCCTCTTCCCACAATCAGGCGGGTACCGTTAACTTTTATAATAACCGGCCCTTGTTTCCGGTTTGATATAACCTGAACTGTCTTTCCGGGAAGAAGTCCAAGGCTGAGAACCTTGTCCCGTAAACCCTCTCCTCCGCTTATTCCGAGGATTTCCGCGTAACAGCCCGCGTTGATATTATTCAGGTTTGTTTTCATTATGCTTTCTATGTAATTCATTTTAATAGCCATGCTCAATATTGTTAGTCGAGACTAATATAATAAAATAGCGCCGGATCGTCAATAAAATTTTTCTGACTGGTGATTAAAACATATTTTTTATAACACATACTCATATTTTGTACTTGAATTTAATTGTCCGGATATGCTTTATATATTTATATTAATAAATATGAAAAATCCCTCGAGGTTATGAATGGCAAGGGGCCTGATTGTTGATGATTCAAAATTTATGCGCAGAATAATTGCTGATATTATTGCAAGCGCAGGTCATGTGGTCGGTGGTGAAGCAGATAACGGACAGGATGGAATAAATCTGTACGACCAGCTTAATCCTGATTTTATCACAATGGACATTACTATGGGTGGTAAGGACGGAATTAATGCCGTTAAAGAGATAAAAACCAAGAATCCTGCGGCTAAAATAATCGTTATATCCGCACTTAACGAAAACACAATTAAACTTAATGACCAGAAGATTCAGGCTGATATTTACATTACAAAACCGTTCACAAAAGAGGAACTTCTGGAAGCCATAGACAAGCTTCTAAAATAACTCCCCTATGTCACAGGATTTTATGAAACTATACTCCGCCAATTCTGAACCGGATTGTGCATATTTTCTCTCCAGCGGAGTGGTCTATTACTACGCATCAAATGTTGACAAGTATGCCATCAAAGGGCAAAACCTTATTGTAGGTTCAACCGAACTCATAATGAACAACCTCTTCTCGGAAAAAACCGGTAGAATCGAAACTGCAGTTGCACTAAAGGGTTCCGATATCAAAAGAATTCCCAGCGAAAAATTTTTGAGCAGCATGAACTCATTCTCCTTTCTGATTAATGCCTCGATTGTACTGGCAAAGCAGGTTCTTCTTACAAACAAGATTATTAACAAAAATATTGATATACTTGATGGCCGGGACAAACAGCTCAAGGAATACTCAATAAAATATTACAGGGCGGTAAACCTTCTGAGCCAGGAGTATGATAAAAGAAAAATGCCATGGATTAATGATATCCTGAAAAAACACCTGGGATCACTCAATTTTAAAAGGGGCGAAGCCTTTTTCAAGTCCCAGGACTCGATAACCGTTGAAGCAACTGCACAGCTTTCGGACAGGATGATAGAATATCCCAGGGGCTCGGTAATATGCGAGGAAAACACAACGGGCGGGGAGATGTATATTCTGCAGACAGGATCGATTGATGTTGAGATCGGCGGCAACAGGGTGGCGACAATAGACAGGGCAGGCACGGTGTTCGGTGAAATGGCTATACTGCTCAATGAAAAGAGGACGGCAACTCTCAGGGCTAAGAACAACGCTGTAATCACTGTAATCAGGAAAAGTGAACTTAAAGATGCATACGAAAAGCAGAATGATATTCTGAAAAACATTACTCTTTCGCTGGCACAGAGGCATTATTTTAATTTAATAAAGATAAGTGCTGTGAATAAATCTCTCATTGATCAGACACTGGACAGTGAAGATGGCGATGATAAAAAGGCGGGACAGGTTGAAAAACTGAAAATTGACCTGGGAAAACTAAGGAACGAATTAAGTGATGCACAGTTCAGGAAGAAGGCTGAATTTCTTCAGCCGGTAATTGATGAATGCGGATGATAATCAACCGGCCTTCATCGATTTAAGCCAGTTCATTTCAGCTTTCAGATGGTGTTCAAGATACCCGAGAATATGCCTATATGACGCATCCGCTTCAAATCCCTTCTCGATTTTTTCCCTGATACTTTCAAGTTTTTCTTTTAAAAGTGCAGTACGCTCTTCAAGAAACTGCTCTTTCTGCTCATCAGTAAGGAAATCAAAAAACATGAGAACGATATCAACATCGAAATGGATGAAGTTTGTGTCAAAGTACTGTTTGAGAAGCTTTTTATAATGTTTTTTCCCTGCCGGCAGAATTTCATAAACGTATCTTTCGGGGTTGCCGCTCTCCTTTTCCGTTCCGACACGTTTAACCCAGCCGTTATCCACTGATTTTTTTATCGCATAATAAATTGAACCGAACTTGATATCAACATAGTCTTCAAGCCGTTCAACGATCTTTTTTTTGATTTCATAACCGTAAAGGTTGCCTTCCATTAAAAGTCCCAGGATTGTAATTTCAATTTTCATTATTTACCTCAAAGTTTACGATAAAATTTTAATCTGCCATTTTCATAATGGCCATATCAAATAACGCTTTCTGCTGACACCATATATATAATTCGCCGGGACTCAAAGCCTTTCCCGGTTGTTTAAAGCATCGTATGGTAAGATGTACAAAGTCCGGTTATTTAAACCGGATTTAAAGCATTAGTGAAACTATTAATGTTACTATACTGCTTTTATTATAATAAAATTATAATATTAATAAAATAACATTGAAATTTTTAATAAGAAAATCTTTAAAAAAAAGGAATTAATTTAAAAATGCATCATAAGGGTTAAATAAAATTAATTTTTTACACATTAACAATACTAAGGATTGCCATTTTTTTGATAAAAAGCAATAAAAATATTCTTAGTTTATAAGAAATATACATTTTTTTATTATTAATTATGAATATTCATGTTAGAATTCATATAAATGGTAGCAGATATGAAACCTGTAAAAGCGATAAGTAAAATGTCATCGGGGGAACCATTAAAGATTACGGCATTCGGCGATTCCCTCACATACGGCTGGATGGTCAGCAAGGGGTATCTTGATTACCTGGGAGAACTGATCAGTTCCACCTATCCTGAATCCCGGGTTGAGATATTAAACAGGGGTGTACCCGGAGATACGGCTCTTGATGGGTTTTCACGGATGAAGCGCGATGTAAAGGGGGACAGGGCAGACCTGGTACTTGTCCAGTTCGGGCTGAACGATGCCTATACGGGATTTTCTCCGGATGAATTCGAGTCGAATCTTGAGAGAATAATTACTGAACTGAAATCATCATTCAATCCTGAAATTGCCCTGCTCACATCAGTATATATAAAAATGCCTGAATACAGGCATGTTCTGCATTACTATGACAGAATCCTGATGCTTGCTGAAAGGTATTCATTGCCCGTTGCACGGGTGCATAAATACTGGGAAGGTAAAGTCGCCGGAGGCGCGGATTTTTACAAACTGGTCCAGGGTGACGGGGTCCATCCGACTGAAGAGGGATACAAACTTTTTGCGGAGGCTGTGATGGATATTTTTAGACCTGCTGTATCATCCGGTGAATAACATCCGGCATGAGCCCGGAAGCAGCGGTTATTCACCGGGAATAATTTAAATATTTATTTAATCAATGCTCCAAGTTTCTTTTTCGTAGTATCATCCATGTTCTGGAACTCTATTCCCATCCCGGCCCTGCATCCGCCCGCTTCATCTTCCCGTATCCATTTAACAACACCATGGATACTAACCTCTCCATCACCGGGAATTGCAATTGAAAGTTCAATCCTGGAGCCGCTCCCGAGCGGTTCAGGAGTGGAAATAAATATGCCGCCTCTACTCACATCAACTGTTGAACTGTAAGTAAAAGTTTCATCAGACCGTACCTCGGACCTGACTGTTTTTTTTATTCTTTCCTCATTGCGTTTATCTGGTTTTTTATCAGTCATTCAGCAGCTCCTTTCCGGTTATTAGGTTGTATCATGGACTTGTTGTTTTTCTCATTTTTTAAGCCGGGGGCGAAGTCTCCAAAAAAAACCCCCGCAGGGGCACTCCTGCAATGGCAAAACGGAGTTTTGCAACAAGTCTTTCTGACGTATGCTTTAATAATATACATATTGACAAAATTTACAATCTTTTTTTACTACTTTATAGTAACCAGAATTACCTTGTTTAAAGGGTGGTGGTCCCAGGGAAGCCCTGCAGCAGTATGCCGGGAACAGCTGAGCAGGTTTTCTGCTATTGCAAAAACAAAGTGTTTATGACCGCCTGTAAGATGTTAAAGATATCAATCCCCGGATGAATGATGAATTCAGAAGCCTTGAGAGTTTTCCTTCTAAAGAAAAAAGTCCTGTTCCCGCACAGCAACCAGAACATGATAATACATAAAACAGCCTTCTCGGCAGGCTTGAAGGCCGGTGACCGTATCATTGCCTATTCTATAAGGAACATCTTTGACCTGTTCCTTCTGAAACAGAGAATTTCCACCCTAGCGGAAATCACTGAAATAATTACTGATAAAAATGTTCTGCGCTTCCAGGTTAAGGGAATCTGCCGTGTGAAGATCAGGTCTTTAAAAAAATTCAGGGAGGCGTATTTCGAACCGGTCGAATCCGCTCCAGTGAAGAATGAAATGGTGCTCTGCAGGGAGCTCCGCACAAAGGCGCAGGAACTGATTTTTCTTATCAATGTTGATGAATCTGACAGGCTTATTGCGCTACTGAATTTCCTTGCAGATCTTAACCAGATAAGCGACTTTATTGCAAATTACTTTGTACTTGATAAAAAACTCAGGATAGGCCTGCTTAATGAAACAGATATAACGCGGCGGTGCGATAAACTGAATATTATAATCGCGGAACTGATAAACAATTTTAAAAACCAGGCGGCTGTAGTATGAGTATGAAGAAGAATGTCAGGGATAACGATGTTTATTATTATGTTGAATGGTCGCGGCTTTTTGAATACGACAGGCACAGCGTAACAAGACTGATTCCCGAACTCCCCGGTATAGTGCTGATGCAGCACAAGGTAAACAGGAAAATGGTTAGCATGCTTGTATTTGCCTGCTGGAGAGACGGGTGCAGGGTCGGTATAAAAAAACTGATGGATGAATACACCAGGACCCATGTATCAATCAGGGAGAGGTTAAGCGAAAGTGAAGTTTATTTCAGGTACGCGGTTGTTGACACAAGCCAGAATGACATTAAGGATATAATGTACTGGATGATCAAGGAATACAAACCCGAACTTAACGACATCACCACATTTACTGATTCAAAAAGGTACATGAACATCTTTGTCAAGGAATCATTCGAATCATGACGCCTTTACGAACATTTTAATATCCTCGAGCGAATAGAGGTGTTTCACGTTCTGCTTGATGTAAAAGAACTCCAGCACATACTTGAGCCTTGCGCACGCGTCCAGCGGCAGCGACAGCCTGTAATCGGACTGGGGTGAAAACTGCTGTATCATCTTAACATTAAGCGATTTCTGGTCCGTGTTATAAATAAAAATATCTTTTTTAAACAGGTTAAATGTTTCGTAGCAGGACAGTATGATTTCTTCCGACTCTACGAGGTTTGCTATATACAGGTTTGTATCGGATTCGTGTATATTCCTTGTGAAGTACTTGAGCACCCTGAGCACTATTTCCGGGTAGAGCAGTTCGTTTATCAGTATTTTGATCTTCGCTTCAAGTTCCGTGTCGTGCATCCTTTTTGTCGGGTAAGCCATGTGTATAACGTGATAGGCGCCGGTCTGCACCTTGAAATAGGCAAAGTCCAGCAGACGGTCAATTGCATCCTTACGCATAAAGTGATGTTCAACGAATGTTGATTCCACGAGTTTTTCAGCTATCAGCTCAAGCTTTTCATTGCGGATGATCTTTTCAAAATTTATCAGCTGACTTTTATTCGGGTCAATGCTTTCAAGCGAATCATACCTGAAAGATTTATTATTCATTTAATCCTCCGTGATTAAAAAGGGGTTTTTATATGCAGCTGTATCTCTTTCCTGAATTCCTTGCTGTCATTGTATTCATGCGCGCTCATGATTGATCCCCCGAGCGACCAGTTATAAAATGAAAACTCGACTACTGAAAAGATAACCATTTTAAACATGTTCCCGTCCCTGTACCCGTCGTAGGCAAGGTAAATCAAACCACAGTTTGAAAGCATGGAGAACAGGCCGAGCAGATACTTTTCCGTGTAGAAATAACCGAGTCCCGGGATAATCGCGGAGCTGATCCCCGCGATCCATGGGGACTTATGCGGCCTGTTCTGCTCTTCAATGATCTTTGCCGTTAATAAATCAGCCTCTTTATAATGCCTGCCTCCAGGGAACTGTTTCCTGTATGCTTCAAGCCCGTTCTGCGCATCACTATAATTTTCGGCAAGTATTTCCGCCAGGCATATATTAAATACTGAATCTTCGTAAAAATCTCCGTTCTTATAAACAAATTTATACTCCTGGAACATCTTAAGGGCATAGTAGAATGAGCCCTCTGAAAGCCGTATATATCCTGAATAGAAAAGGGCCTGCTGGCCGGAATAGGTGTCAGGATACTTTTTGTAGCAGTCAGAAAAAACTGATGCGGCCTCAGATGAGTTTCCCCCCATGAAATAGGACTTTCCCATAAGAATCATGCTGTCAGGATACCTGGCGCCATCGGGGTAAAGAAACTGGTAGCGCATTAATTCTGTTATTGTGCTGTAGTATTCTTTTTTGCTGTAATAGAGCTCAGCGGTGTCAACAAGAACATTTCCGTCTGCGAATAGTGATGCTTCAAGGAGGATCATAATTAAAAGTATACGGACAAAATTCAATTGAACACGCTCCCGAATTTTATATATACAGCAGGATCGTATTCGCCGTATTTTTTAACTATTTGCGTATGATTTTCGATGCATCTCTCCCGGTTTTCAAGCATGACTGAATTGTATCCGCCGTAAACATTTCCCGCGTAAAACACGCCGGTAAAAAAGAACAGGGTGTACGCGGTACCATTGCGGCCATGATCCTTCATGTAAATTCCCCCTGATGCGGGGAGCGCAACCGATGCCAGTGAAAGAAGCGCGTCAATAATCCTGCCTGACCAGAGCTGCCCCAGGCCGGGGATTAATGCAGACATTACAGCCCCTGTCACGGGGTGTACCCCCCGGTTTTCCCTGAATGATTCAAGGTCCTGTTTAAGCATCTTGAAGTCCCTGTAGTCACCAATGACCCCTGATGCAGCGGGAAGTTCACTGTCGAGCGGATCAAAGTCCCCTGAAAGGAGAAGCGGTTCCACGCGCCGCATGAATAGTGTGAATGAGTTCTTTTTGTCGAGTCCCTCATACATGGGCATCCCGAGTGAACTGTAGGCTGATGAATAATCTCCCATGGCAAGATATGATTGTGAAACAAGGAGTTCAGGCGCTGGCAAATCGATCCCCGAACTTTCGCCTGGTTTATACTCGCGGATGACCGTGTTGTACTGTGCTGCAAGGTAGTAGCATGTATAAATGAAATATTCGATCTGCGGGTCCTGGGTGTAATACTGGAGCCGACGTGCTTCTGCAATTGTATTGAAATAGTCCTTTGAAAGGAAAAGCTCGCTGATAAATTTTTTCTGCCTGTTTTCAAAAGTATCCCTCTCTGCACTATATACAGGGAGCGACAGCAGCAGAATCAGCGAAAACAGCTTTACTTTCATTTACTGAAAATCCTGCCCGGAACCGGGTCATATTCGGGCGGATGAAAAGGGTTGCACCTGAGCAGCCGTTCGCCGGCCATGAACGAACCGATGAGCGCACCGTGTTTTGCAACAGCCTCTTTTCCATATGCGCTGCAGGTGGGATTATGCCTGCAGTTGGGACCGTCCTGGGGAGAGATGAACACCTGGAACATTTTTATAAGCAGGTATGCGCCTCCCTGGAAACCGCTGGTAACATAACCGGGATTCCGGCTGCTGCGGTTTCGGCCGGCATAGTTTTCATCACCGGTGTTCACATCGGAATTCCATGGTGTGAAAGCCGGTGAACCGGCATATGACCCGGACACAATCGCTAAAAAGCATAGTAAAAGTATTATACGCATTCTGTTCATAATTCATTGATTAATGGTGTTATGATATTACGTCAAACATTTAATTCTGCAAAAGGTCTTTCACACCTGGGTGCTGCACAGCAGTAACTACACAATAAAATTTTTTCATGTGATTCGGCAATAATCTGTTAATGAAAAATACTTGATCTTTTATTAAATGATAAATAAAGTAGTAAGCTTATTTTTACATTTACTTACCGCCGTTCCGGCGGTAAAGACCTTTCCTTCAGTGAGGATTTTAATGAACCAGGAAAAAAAACTGGAAAAGGTTCTGGAACGCGCCCTTTCAGAGGAACTCGACGAGTACGTGAAACTTCTGAAAGTCCTGAAGAAAAAACTACCTTTCTTCGGCAGAACAAAGAGGATTGCGGCAGCACTCCTCAAAGAACTTCTCGGTGACATTTCCAAACTCGACCTTGACGCTGCATCCATCCTTGGCAAGACCGAAACCGGGAAAATCATCTTCGAAGACATCAAGGACGGACGCGCAAGGCTGTTTATCAACGTCGGCAAGAACCAGAATATCTCTACCGGCGACCTGATCAGGGAGATAGTCAAGCGGTCAGGGATTGACGGCAAGACCGTCGGCAAGATTGATGTCCACTCAACCTACGCTTTTTTTGAAGTGCCTGAACAGTATGCCGAGCTTGTGCTTCACTCCTTTGACAACGCCAGGATCCGCGGAGTACCTGTCGTAGTTGAACCGGCCAAAAGAAAAAAGAAGATTAAATGACGCCGGTTCCTGACTGTCCATTCTGCGGCCGGCAGAACAGAGCCGTGATCAGCGCCCCCCTTTACAGGTGTGCTGGTTGCGGGATCATTTTCAACGCAGACCACAAATCCCTGTCATATGACAGGGATTATTTTATTGCCGGGTACAGAGAGCAGTATGGAAAAACCTACATCGAGGATTACGAAAACATCTACCGCATGGCGCAGGCAAGGCTTGACAGGATTCTCAGGAATCTAAAACAGGCGCACGGGCTGTCGCTGCTTGACCTGGGCTGTGCTGCAGGCTTTTTCCTGAAAGCGGCAAAGGACAGGGGAATAGCTGATCTCCTGGGAATAGAAGTCTCGGAGTTTGCAGCTGACTACTGCCGCAGGACATTCGGGATCGATGTAATAAATACCGGGTTCAATGAAGCCGGGGTACAGAGAAAGTTTTACGTAATCTCGTCATGGTTTTTTCTTGAGCATATGGAGGATCCGCGTGCGGCAGTAAACAGGATATTCTCAATGCTTGAAGATGGCGGAGTTTTTGTGTGCGGTATACCCTCGTATTTCGGGCCCTCTTTCAGTTTTGACCGTGAAGGCTGGGTAAAGACACACCCGGCTGACCACAGGTTTGATTTAAGTCCCTCTTCTGCAAAAAAGCTTTTAAAAAAGGCAGGGTTCAGGAGGGTTAAAGTCTACCGCAGCGGATACCACCCTGAACGGGTAGTTAAAAAGGATTCATGGCTCTACCCTTTGTTTGAACCGCTGTATAATGTTTTTTCCAGTCTTACGGCTTATTCGGACACGATAGAGATCTACGCTGTAAAGTAACTCCCTGAAAACAGAACAAGGGGGGTTAACCCCTTGCGTATTTGTACCAATTGCTTTTGTACTACTACTATATATGCTGAAGCCCGTTGTTCTGTACAACCAGAATTTACCCTAAATAAATATATCTCTTGGTTTGCTCCCCTGCTGCGGACCGACGTATCCCAGCTCCTCCATCTTTTCGATCATGCGCGCCGCACGGTTGTAGCCTATACTGAGTCGTCTCTGCAGGTATGAGGCAGAAGCCTTGCGTGTATCTTCGATTATCTTAAGGGCCTCGACAAAGAGTTCATCCTCGTCGCCGTCGATTTCTGCAGAATCCTCCTCTGCAAAGAGTGAAGCTTCGATATCGATAAACTGGGGCTCACCGTATATCTTGAGGTGTTCCACAACGCTTGCAATCTCGTCCTCGGAAATAAAGGCACCCTGTATCCTCACGGGGTATGAGCTCATGGGAGACTGGTAGAGCATGTCGCCTTTACCCAGGAGCTTTTCGGCGCCGTTCTGGTCAATGATCGTGCGGGAGTCGGTCTTCTGAGCGACCTGGAATGCTATACGCGCGGGGAAATTTGCCTTGATGATGCCGGTGATAACATCGACAGATGGACGTTGTGTGGCAAGCACCAGATGAATCCCCACAGCGCGGGCCTTCTGCGCGATCCTTGTGATGTAGCCCTCTATGTCTTTTGAGGCAACCATCATCAGGTCTGCGAGCTCGTCTATGATTATGACGATGAACGGCAGGCGTTCACCCTTCTTTTTCTCTTTTTTTATCTTTTCGTTATAGTTAATAATGTCCCGTGTATTCATAGAGGCAAGGAGCCGATAGCGCCTCTCCATTTCGTAGATTGCCCACTTGAGTATGGCCGGTGTCATGTGCGGTTCCGTGATGACAGGGGTCAGCAGGTGCGGCATGCCGTTGTACAGCTGGAGCTCGACCATTTTGGGGTCAACGAGTATGAAGCGCACGTAGTTCGGGTCATAGTTGTATACAATGCTTGTTATGATCGAGTTTACGCAGACTGATTTACCAGCGCCCGTTGATCCGGCGATCAGCAGGTGGGGCTGGTTTTTAAGGTCAAGGGTAACAGGGAATCCAAGGATGTCCTTGCCGAGTCCCACCTTGAGACATCCTTTCTGGTCAGTGTATGATTTTGATTTTATGACGTCGCCAAGTGTTACCATCTCGCGCTTCTTATTAGGTATCTCGACACCGATTGCGGACTTGCCCGGGATAGGGGCGACAATCCTTACCTTGTATGCAGCCAGCGCCATTGCAATGTCGTCGGAAAGACCAACAACGCGGTTGATTTTAATTCCTGCTGCAATCTGCATTTCGTAGAGTGTGATGACCGGCCCCCGGTTTACATTGATGACCTTTGAATCAATGCTGAATTCGGAGAGTGTCCTGACCAGGAGCTGTGAATTTTTTTTCACTTCGATTTCCCATGCCTCTGTATCCACGGGCTCCGAGTTGTGCAGGAACGAAGTGGGTATAATATACTCCTGGTTGATCCGCAGCTGGCTGAATACTGCTTCCTCGACAAAAGGTTCTTCAGGAGAAGCAGGTTTGGCCTGATCCGGCGTAATCGTTGAACGTGAATTTTTTGATGCGCCTGCCGGGTGGTCGTTACCTGCATTTTCATCTGGATCTATGCTGTATATCCGATTCTTTTTTGATGTAAGATCTGCCGTATCAGGTATTATTTCATCATCCTGGCTGAATTCAGGGGGAACCTCATCACCGGAAGATGTATCTTCGCTATAAATCTCCCTGTTCATCGGTATGTCAAATTCTTCATCGTAGTATCCGGCGTCAGCTATATCATCCGGGTAATCCTTTATGGTCGAGGTATCAGTTGAAGTGGCAGCAAAAGATCCTGATGAGACAGGTATGCTGCTGATCGATTCCTTCAGCGCGGCGAACCGGTCCTGCGCCGGAACGTTAAGCTGTGTATTCATTTCAATATATTTAAGTTCAGGCTTCGGGATTTTCTTTCCGCCGATGGTTACTTTTTTTCTCTCTATCCACGGGGGACGTTTGGGTTTAGGTGTCAGCTTTTCTTCAATCGAAGTAAGGGGAAGTCCCTCACCCTGAACCTGTTTACGATTTGCAACGAATACTGCGAGTCTGCCGAGAAGATCGTCACCGCGGCTTTTTGTTTTTTCAAGAAGTGAAGCCAGGGAGAGTGTGCCGAGGAGGATAAGCCCCACTATGTTCATGATGGCAATAATCAGGTACGCGCCTACTGCCCCGGTTAACGAGCGCAGAAACTGGAATATGTAGTAGCCGATGAAACCGCCGCCGTTCTGGTAGATCTGCATGTTTCCGGTTGAGAAGAGTATGGAACTGCTGAGAGTCAGAAAGAAGAGGGCAAAGAGACGGTCCCTGAAACTGCTGATTGAGCCCTCTTTCACCTGGGCATATGCTGACAGGAACAGGCAGATGACAAAGATATACGATGACACGCCGAAAGCGGAGCGGGCAAGGTGTGCGATTATTGCGCCGACCGGGCCTATTATATTGGTAACGGGCCTGTGGTGCACAATAGCCCTGTAATCAACCTGGCTGTATGATGCAAGGCTTAGCAGAAGAATTATTCCCGCCAGGAATAAAAGAATCCCGGCAATCTCCCTGTACCTTTTTTCGTTGAACACAATCCCCTCCGGATTCGAAAGGCAGATTCCTGATCCACCCTGAGAACATAAAAATGGTATTACATTTTAGTTTCGGCTTTTTTAAAGGATCGGTTTAGTGAATTAGGGGGCATAAGCAGGGTTTTTGCAGGGGGGATTTAGAGCAGGGATATGTGTAAACAGCAGTTTTTAAACTTGTAATTTTAATATTCCATTTCTAATATAAATTCGTTGAATAATCGGAAGGGACCTATCATATGAATCAGGATGCATGCAAACATTCCCCGGAACAGAGGTTGTATAAATGACAAATGAAGCAGCCTTAGCTGTATTTGAAAATTTTAAGATTCGGCGGGTGTATGATAAAGAACTTGAAACATGGTTTTTTTCAGTAGTTGATATTATCGCCGTACTTACAGAACAGACAGAGTACCAGAAAGCTCGTAAATACTGGAATAAGCTCAAAGAGCGTCTTAAAAAAGAAGGTAGTGAGTCGGTGACAGATTGTCACCATCTGAAACTTGAAGCCGCTGATGGGAAAAAATATATCACAGATGTTGCAAGCCCTGAAACATTGTTCAGGCTTATTCAGTCTGTACCGAGTCCAAAAGCCGAACCTGTAAAACTATGGCTTGCCAGGGTCGGTTATGAAAGAATACAGGATATGAGTGATCCCTCACTTTCTGTTGACCGTGCCCGTGAATACTGGAAAGTCCATGGACGGAGTGAGAAATGGATTCAGCAGCGCATGATGGGTCAGGAGACCCGTAATAAGCTTACAGATTACTGGAATGATCATGAGATAAAAGGTGAAGATGAGTACGCAATAATAACCAATATTATACACAAGGAATGGTCAGGAATAACGGTCAAGCATCATAAAGAGCTTAAAGGATTAAAAACACAGAATCTCCGGGACCACATGAGCGAAGCGGAATTGATTTTTACCGCACTTGCTGAACTTTCTACCCGCCAGATTGCTGAAAGTGTTGATGCCACAGGTATTAAAGAGAATTCTGAAGCAGGTAAAAAAGGAGGCCGTATTGCAAACAAAGCCCGTATCGAACTTGAAGAGGAAACCGGGAATAAAGTAGTTACAGGTGATAATTTTCTTCCCCCGGCACACAAGAAAAAAGAAATTAATAACGAAGGAAATGATAAATGAGGCTCGAGAATAATAGGTCTGATCTTAATCATTGCCATCAGCGTATATATAATTAATAAAAGGAACCTGCCCGATGAATAAAGATGCCGGTAAAAAACTCATAGAACAGAAAGTTGAAGACTTTGAAAAAAACGCAGCAGTGCTCAAAAAGAAAGGCCACGGCGAAACCAATATCCGCTCAAATTACATAGACGTATTCTTTGAAGCACTTGGCTGGAACATGAAGAGCCATTACGATGTGCACAGGGAGTTTGCCCAGAAAGACAATTCTGCCACCAAGAAGGTTGATTATGCCTTTAAGGTTAATAACAGGGTAAAATTCTTTGTAGAGGCCAAAGAGGCCAACGTTGACCTTGTGAATGATAAAGATGCCATATACCAGGCAAAAAGATACGCCTACTCAACCAACGGCAGGGCTCCGATAGTTATTCTCACAGACTTTGAAGAGTTCCGGGTTTTCAATGTTGTTAAAGCCCCGGCCTATGATAATACAGACCGCGAGCTGCTTAAAAAATACAGTTTTGAGTACACCGGCTACATTGAAAACTGGGACCTGATCTGGGATACATTTTCAAAGGAGGCCGTCATGTCAGGCAGCCTTGACGCGCTGCGCGGTAAAATTGACAGGAACACAAAGACAATGGATGCCGATTTCCTGGAACAGATTACAGGCTGGCGCGAAACACTGGCCAGGAATATTGCCCTTCGCAATAAAGAGCTTAAAGTGGATGAACTTAACGAAGCCGTACAAAGGATACTGGACCGCCTGCTTTTTATCCGCAACCTTGAAGACCGCGAGATCGAACCCGAAAACACCCTGCTTGATAAAACAAAAAAAACTGAGGATGTGTACAGAAGCATTATACCCGTGTTCCGCAGCCTTGATAATGTCTACAACGGGCTTCTTTTTAAAAAACACTTCTCTGAAGAACTGGCAGTTGATGACAAGACACTTAAAGATATTATAAAAAGCATGTGCTACCCGGTCTCACCGTTCCAGTTTGATGTGATAGAACCGGAAATACTTGGCCGCATATACGAAAAGTTTCTTGGCAGCAAGATAAGGCTTACCGAAAACCACCAGGCAAAGATCGAAGAGAAGATGGAGGTGCGCAAGGCCGGGGGAGTTTATTATACACCGGAATACATTGTAAACTATATTGTTGAAAATACAGTAGGTGCATTACTGAACAAGGGGCTTCAGCCCCTTGCCATGACACCGGAAGAAATAAAAAACATAAAGATATGCGACCCTGCGTGCGGGTCAGGCAGCTTCCTGCTTGGCGCGTATTCGTACCTGCTTGATTACCATGAGAAGTGGTACGCTAAAGCCACTGCTGAGGATAAAAAAAAATACAAGGCAGATTTCTATAAAACAAGTAATGGCGAGATCAAGGTAACGCTTGAGAAGCGCGGCGATATACTGCGCAATAATATATTCGGAGTTGATATAGACAAAGAGGCAACCGAGGTTGCCATAATGAGCCTCTATTTAAAGATGCTCGACGAAGGTTTTGACAAAGGGGAACGCGACCTCTTTTTTGTGAAGGGCCACGTGCTGCCCGACATGACAGAGAACGTGAAGTGCGGGAACAGTCTTATAGGAACAGACTATTTTGACGGCAAGCTTGAGATTGATATAGAAGAGATGAAGGAGATCAAACCCTTTGACTGGGAGAAGGAGTTTAAAGAGGTATTCTCACGTAGAGGCGACCTCACCCCCGGCCCACTTCGACAGGCTCAGCGCGACGCCTCTCCAGATGGAGAGGGGAGCAGTAAAGGTGGATTTGATTGTGTTATTGGGAATCCGCCGTATTTTAATATCAGTACTATAGATAAGAATTATTATAAGTATCTTGAAAAAGATTATTCTGAGATACATACAGGTTATAATGATATTATGTATTATTTCATTTATAAAGGGATTAAGATTTTAAGAGATGGTGGTTTGTATGGAGTAATCACCTCCAATTATTATTTAGGTAACAGTTATGCTAAGGCATTGAGGCAGTTTTTAAAACCACATATCACGAAGATTGTAAATTTTAAGGATTATCTTGTCTTTGAAGATGCTAATATTCATACAAATATTATTGTAGCATCTCATACTGCATCAGAAGATGAAATACCTTATTTTGAATTGGAAAATAAAAGCATTATTGATTTTGCAAATATTGAAGAAGCAATGAAATCTTTTTGTTTATCAAGAAAAGCATTGCTGGATGAATGGGTAGTGACAGATTCTGTGAATATTTCTTTAATGGATAAGATTAAATTGCAGAGTATACTATTGGGTAGTATTGTTACAATTGAGCAAGGTTCAAAATCAGGTAAAAATTCTGTTTATACTATTTCTAATATTTTTGCTCAAGAGCATTTATTTGAAAAGGATGTATTAAGAAAAAATGTCAAAAATAGTGATATTGATCCGTATTATTTTTCTGATAGAGGTAATTCTTTGATATATGTAGATAACAACACAATTATAAAAAATTATCCTAATGTATATAAATACTTGCAAAGTAATAAAAAAGAATTAGCCGAAAGAAATGAAGTTAAGCAGGGTATGTATGATTGGTTCCGATTTGACAGACCAAGGCGTAAATTTATTTTTGATGCTCCTGAAAAACTTATAGTACCATATCGTGCAGAGTATAATAAATTCGCTTATGATAATGAACAGTACTTTAATGATGGCGGTGACATCAGGGCGATTGTATTGAATGACGAAGTCACATATAGTATTAAATATACGCTGGGTTTATTAAACTCGAAACTTTTAAACTGGTATTATGGATTCATCGGAAAACCAAAAGGAAAAATGCGGGAATATTTCAATGAACCAATGGCATTAATTCCAATCCGTACCATAGATTTCAACAACCCCGACGATAAACAAAAACACGACTCTCTCGTCTCCCTCGTCGATCAAATGCTCTCAGCGCAAAAAGACTGCCGCGCTGCCAAAAGCGACAATGACAAAAAGCTTCATGAACAGAAAATTACCATGCTGGACAAAAAGATCGATGACCTTGTTTATAAACTGTACGGGCTTACTGACGAAGAGATCAGGATAGTTGAGGGGTGATCATGAAGTATCATGCTGTCTGAACCTTGATTAAGGGATTAAAGGATTTTCATGATTTAGTAACTAATACTGGTTGCTGGATCATAAAAATTAAGTTTCATGGATAAAGACAAAAGATAGAGGCCACAGAATCCTGTATTCAAGACCCTGATTCACTCGATTAAAGGATTTTTATGATGTACAGGCCGGTAAATCCTGTTAATCCCATAATCAGGTGAATCAAGGTTCGGACAATGTAGTATGAGTAAATGGTTAGTAAATCCTGTAATCATGTGAATCATGGATCAGACAATATAGTGACCAGTATTAGATTTGTGTCACTACTGCTGACCCAAATCCCTTTAATCAAAAAATCGTTCAAATAGAGGTTCATAAATAATTGCGGAATTTCATATTTGGTAATTTTTACTATAGGAATTGTAAAATGTGCAAAAAATGATAGTAATTTCCGATAAATATATTATAATTGACTCAAAATTTGCATTTTTTTAACGAAAACAGCTTCAATTTTAAGTGGTAATGATATGTTAATCGATTTTACTGTAAAAAATTTCCGTTCCATAAAAGATGAACAGACGCTCAGCCTTGTCGCATCTGACAGTGCTGGAGACCTTCTTGACAACAGGATCGTAGTTCCCGGTGAAAATTTCAGGCTCCTCCCCTCTGCAATAATTTATGGTGCCAACGCATCAGGTAAATCCAACCTGGTAAGGGCTATTCAGGAATTTAAACTCATGATTATGTATTCCCACAAATTAAGTAAAGATCAAAAGTTATTTTTTTTTGATCCATTCAGGCTTGATAAACAAACAAGTATTAATCCTTCTGAGTTTGAAATTGAATTCATCGCTGGTGACAGTATAAGATATTTATATAATGTTAAATATTCAGAAAAAGAAATAATACATGAATCTCTTTTTTATTATCCCAAAAAGCAGAAGACTAAACTTTATATACGTAATCAGGGAAAAGGAATAGATTTTGGTGTCCAGTTAAAAGGCCATAAAAAGCAGGTAGAAAACATTCTCCTGTCAAATCAGCTGTATTTATCTGTTGCAGTAAATAACAACCTTTCTCAGCTTAATTCTGTTTATCAGTTTTTTTCAGAATATTTGGTAACAGTGTTTTCATCAAATTCGTGGAGTCATATTGATGTTTTATTATCCAATATGATAATTCCTTCCGGAGCTTTTCTTGCAGAAAATCAGGGCTTAAAAAATGAAGTTAAAAAATATCTTCAGATTGCGGATATTGATATAGATGATATAATTTTAAAAGAACGTGAAGTGACATCCGATCCCTATAAGGATTGGGATTTGCCGCAGGATGTTATAGCTAATTTAAATAAATCATTAAAATATGTTACTTATCTCAGGCATCATCTGGTGGATGACGGGGGTTATGTAGATTTTAATATTAATGATGAATCAGATGGTACTCAGAGGTTATTTCAATTATCTCAGGCAATTATACCCCTTTTAAATAAAGGGGGTGTATTGATAATGGATGAGATTGACCAATCTCTTCACACTATGCTCTCTGAATTCATAATTTCCGAGTTTAACAATCCTGAGCGTAATCCACGTGGAGCCCAGCTCATAGCCACAACACATGATATATCACTCATGAAGCCCGAAAATTTCAGGCGTGACCAGGTATGGTTTACTGAAAAGGAAAAAAGCGGTGCAACAAGGCTCTATTCTCTTGATGAATACGATAAAGATAAAGTAAGAGGCAATACACCATTTAATAAATTGTACCTTGAAGGACGCTTTGACGCGATACCTCGCATAAACAGAAGTTTACTTCAGGGAAAAGAATAATGCCCCGGTCAAGATCAAAAGCAATAAAACAACCCAGACGGGGCATGTACATAGTCTGTGAAGGAGCCAGGGATCATTCGGAATACGCCTATCTTAATGGGTTCCTGCAGAAAACCGGTCTTAAAATACCTTCACTAAAACTTGTTCTATCAAGCAAGAATAATCCCGTAGGTCTTGTGAATGATATAATTAAAGAAAGGGAAACCAGTGAAGACATCCTGTGGGTTGTTTTTGATAATGATAATCACGCAGACCTTGATGATGCAATACAGTTGGCAAAAGTGAATGGAGTAAATGTTGCCCTCTCAGCAATATCCTTTGAAGTGTGGATTTATCTGCATTTTGATTGCACCACAAGGCTTTTCAATAAAAGTGAAGAGGTGATTAAAGCAATAAAGAGCAGGTTCGGTTATGATTATAAAAAAGATAATAAGAGGATCTTTTCAGAAGTGGGGGAAAAAATTGATAAAGCATATAAAAACGCCGAATTTCTGCGTAAAGATCGAACAAAGAATTGCACATGTGTTGCTAAACATCACTGGAATCCGTATACCAATTTTGATCAGCTCCTTGAAGCAGTAAAGAATTTTGTTCAAGAAGAGACAGATGGTAAAAAGACCTTTGTTGATTATGATCTTCCATATTAAATATAATTATGTCATCAGCGCTGTCACAAATAACCTGAATGGATGATGGTCAGAAAAGAAATAAAATAGCTAATCTTCTCTCTGAATTAAGAAAAATGGGAAAAATAAAGAATATTGGATCAGATGCTAAACCAAAATGGGTTTTATTATGATATCTAATAAAATATTAGAGACTTATTAGAGACTCATTAGAGCCGTATTTTATTTTTACTGGTAATTCTTCATGATAATGCAGTTTAAATAGAACGCCCGGTACTGGTTGCTGGATCATGAAAATTAAGTTTCATGGATAAAGACAAAAGATAGAGGCCAGTAAATCCTGTTAATCCTGTAATCGTGTAAATCATGGTTCAGACAATTTAGTAAAAGTTAATGTTGCAGAATCCTGTTAATCCCATAATCAAGCGAATCATGGTCGAGATTCTTTTTGTAAAATCACTTTTATCACGGAGAAAGCTAATGGTCCCTATGGAAGTATTTCAGAAGCATTATAAAGAAATTGTAAGGTTTGACGGCTTCCTGGGCATGAAGCTGCAGGTCCAGGCCCCTGGAAAAATTACCTACACTCTGCAGATCCGCGAGGATCACCTTACGGCACCGGACCAGTGCCACGGAGGTGTAATCTCTGCAATGATGGATGCAGTGCTCGGAGTGACTGCACTTTCCCTGGCGGTTTCCCAGGCAAATTTCTGTTCAACAGTGGAATTCAAGATGAATTACTTATCGGTTGCCAGGCCGGGCGAGATTCTTGAGGGGACTGCCGATGTGGATTATTCAGGCTCGAAGCTGATAACAACAAGCGGATCGATAAAGGATACTGCAAGCGGCAGGCTTATTGCAAAGGGTATGGGAACGTTTATGCAGTACCCGATATCAAAAAAAATGGATGCATTGAAATCAGCTGCACGCGTGGAAGAGGTATAGGTTACGCAGGAAATTATGTCAGAATGTTTGAAAATACTTTATTTACAATATAATATGAATATAGTAAAAGAGATTAAAGTTTTAAAATTATAAGTAAGACTTTTATGGAGTGGAAATAATGCGTCTCAAGAAAACTGAATTTATTATAGATAATGCAGGAAACAAAAAAAGTGTTATTCTTGATTACAATGATTACCTAAAAATGATACAGGTAATAGAAGATATTGAGGATTCAAAAAAAATCCGGAAGACAAAAAGTGAAGCGGAAATCTCCTTATCCGCGTATAAAAGGAAAAAGAGTCTTGTATAGCATATTCATAAAAAAAAGTGCAGAACGTGATCTTGATTCAGTAAATGAACCGTTTTTTTCAAAGATTATATCTGCCATAGAATCTCTCTCAAAGAATCCAAGAAATGTCCAGGTAAAAAAGCTTGTTAAGCGTGATAATGAATACCGGTTGAGAGTTGGTGATTACAGGGTGCTTTTTTATATTGATGAAAACCGTAAATCGGTACATATAGCAAGGATACTTCACAGGAAGGATGCCTATAAATTATAGGTCGGGAAATACCAGGCTGTGATCAGTGCCGCAGCAAGCCTCGTTCTATATATACTGAACCGCCTGAAATAAAACCGGGTAAAAGTTTTATTTAAACCTCTACAACCCTCACAACTATCAGCGGGTTCCGGCGTGTAAGTTTATACACGGTATTTTTAAGGCTCCTCTGTAAAAAGTCCTGGATCGCCTCTGCACCGGAACGTTCCCTGAGCATCTTTTTTATTTTCTCTTCGATGTCTTTTTTCAGGGCTGCATGTATCTTTGTATTTTCGTGGCTTATGAATCCCCTTGAAACAATTTCCGGTTCAGACATGGGCATCCCCTGGGATATTACGGCTGTGACAAAAAGAATGCCGTCAGTGGACATCATGTGGCGTTCCCTGATCACATCGCTTGCAACGTCACCAATCTCGGTACCGTCAACGTACATTTCGGAGAGTTTGATTTTATCTATTTTTTTAAAGTGCTTTTTACTGAGCTCAAGGATATCGCCGTTTTTTGCGATCAGGATATTCGCGGGTTTCATGTTAAGACTTTCCGCGATGTCAGCATGCTTCTTCAGGTGTTTGAATTCCCCGTGTACAGGCATGAAGAACCTGGGTTTTGTTATTGTCAGCATAAGTTTGAGCTCTTTTGACGAACCGTGTCCGGAAACGTGAATGTCTTCATCCTTGTCGTAGTAGACATTAACCCCTACCTCCATGAGCGCATTGACAATATTGGTCACCATACGCTCGTTACCGGGGATGACTGAAGCGGTTATGATCACAGTGTCGCCCCGTTCAGCAATAAAATTCCTGTGAGTCCCGAAGGCCATCCGCGCAAGCGCAGACATGGGTTCACCCTGTGTGCCGGTGCCGATGATCACGATTTTTTTATTAGTCTGCTTTGAGGCTTCCTCAAAGCTTATGATCAGGTCATCCCGTATATCAAGGAAACCGAGGGTGTGGGCGATCTCTATATTCTTCTGCATCGTTAGCCCGGAGATGACAACTTTCCGGTTATATTTCTGAGCGGTATCAAGTACCTGCTGTATGCGCTGGATATTGGATGCGAACGAGGCGACTATAATTCTGCCCTTTGAATCGGAAAATATATCGGACAGTTTATCCATGATGGAAGATTCAGATTTTGTAAAGCCCTGTTTCTCCGCGTTTGTACTGTCTGACAGCAGCAGCATCACACCCTTTTCGCCGTAATGGGCAAACCTGTAAATGTCTGTCACCTCACCATCAACTGGTGAAAAATCAATCTTGAAGTCACCGGTATGTATAATTGTTCCGGCGACTGTCTGTATGGCAAGGCCCACACCGCCGATTATGGAATGGTTGACCCGGATAAATTCAACGACAAAGCTTCCTATTGTTTCAGTCCCGCGCGGTTCAACCTCGATGAATTTAGGTTCATATTTAAGCGGCCTCTCCTCAAGCCTGCTCTGGATGAGGCCGATCGTAAGCCTTGTGGCGTAGATGGGCGCTTTAACCTCCTGGAGCAGAAAAGATATCGCGCCTATATGGTCCTCGTGACCGTGTGTAAGTATGATTCCCTTAACCTTGTCCCGGTTTTGTTTGACAAAAGTAAAATCTGGTATAATGTAATCGATTCCCGGCATCTCGTCTCTTGGAAACATTATGCCGCAGTCGACAATAATCATTTCATCGTTCTGCATAAATACGGTCATGTTTTTACCGATTGCCCCAAGTCCGCCGATCGGTATTATTTTTACTGTGCCGTTATCTTTACTTAAATTTTTCATATTCCGGAATGTCCGAAGCCCCCTTCATTTCTTGCTGTCTCATTCAAACGGTCAGTTTCGAGGAACTCACCCCTGTAGACTTTTGCGAAGACAAGCTGGGCGATGCGCATGCCGTTTTCAACGGTAAAAACATCCCTGCCCAGGTTGGTCATTATTATTTTGATTTCACCCCTGTAGTCTGAATCTATGGTGCCGGGAGCGTTGGTGAGTGTTATCCCGTGTTTAAGCGCAAGTCCGCTGCGCGGACGTACCTGTGCCTCGTAGCCTTCAGGTATTTCAATGAATACGCCCGTGGGAACCAGGACTGTACTGCCCGGCTGGAGCACTACAGGCATTTCAACAAATGCGCAGAGGTCTGCCCCGGCCGATCCCCCGGTCTGGTACCCGGGAATTACCGCACCCGGTTTCAGTTTTATGCGTACAGGTATCATAAATGTTTCCGTATCTGCCGCATAAGGCATGCCTGGTAGTTGTCGCATTTTCTGCAGTAGTCATCATCAAGACTGAAGTCACTCTCTACACACAGGTCGTCCTGTTTCTCTAAAAATATATCCATTCTTTTTATATACTGGTATTCATCATCTGTAATTGATGAGGCACCGCCCTTTTCAAGTTTCTGAAGCAGCCTGAGCAGGTTCAGGTCCTGGTCTGATGACTGTGCTGTCATATCTTCTTTTTTCCTGCTGAGTTCAGCCTGGAGTACCGCCTTGATTTTTTTTGCCTTGAACTCGATCCCCCTGCGCCGTGTGACAAGAAAGTAGATCAGGCCGAATACCAGGCCGCCCAGGTGACCCAGGTGCGACACGGAACTTGCTCCTCCCGATGTTACCTGCAGGTAGAGTTCAATCCCCCCGTATACAATAACAAGGTACTTGGCCTTCATTGGTACAAAGAAGAATACCAGGAGTTCTGCGTCCGGGAAGAGCATTCCGAATGCCAGCAGGAGCCCGAAAACCGCGCCAGATGCGCCGATTGTGGGGATGAAAAATCCGATATCTCCAAGGACCAGGTTCATCACCAATATTGTGATTCCTGCACCGATTCCTGTGAAAAAATAATAAATAAGAAATTTTTTTGATCCCCAGAGCTGTTCAACCGGCATACCGAACAGAAGAAGAGCGTACATGTTGAAGAATATGTGGACAAAGTCGCCATGGAGAAACATGTATGTAAAGAGCTGCCAGACGTAAAATTTAGTCATGACAAGGTAAGGCGTAAGGCCGAACCAGTAGGTGGCGTATGGCATCTGGTTGATGACGGGGACCGGGTTTGAATAGGGCACCATTGTTCCTGCGGTGGTCTGCTGAAAAAGATAAATAATGATATTAATGATGATAAGCCATGTAACGCGGCTTCCCGTTGAGCTGTATCTGCTGTTCTGCATTTTTTTCTGTTAAAGGTCAGCGTGTGAGCACTGACTTTATCTCTCCTATGTATAATCTGTGGTAGTCGCCGCCGGAATAATTTGAGGCAATGCCGGGATCAAGGAAAAATTCCGGGGATATATCCTGGCGGTATATTTTGCCGCATTCAATAACAAGACGCGCTTCACTGAAGTAGATATTTCCGGTAGCGGATTGAACCGGTGTCAGTCCCGTTTCCTTTACCTTGTCAATGTCCCTGCCCGATTTTGCCCCGCAGAGTTTAAGCGCGGACCTGTACTCCTCTGTGAAGAAAGATAGTGTGAAAGCCGTGTTATTTTCAAGGAAACTGAATGTGTGCCTGGATGGCCTGATAAAAATAAAGCATACGTCCCTGTTCCAGAGGTGTCCCAGGCCGCCCCATGATGCGGTCATTGTGTTGAATTTACCGGTGCCGCCAGCTGTTACGAGCATCCAGTCCCTGCTTATAAGCTTGAAGACATTATCTGTTATATCAGATGGTGTTGTTGTTTTAAAAGAGTTCATATTTTTTTCCTGTTAAGCGGTTAGTATCTCAACACCCGTTTCGGTTACACAGAGAGTGTGTTCCCACTGGGCGGAGAGAAGGCCGTCTGCGGTCACTGCTGTCCAGTCATCGGCCAGAAGTCGCGTCTGGTATTTGCCCTCGTTGATCATTGGTTCTATTGTAAAAATCATGCCCGGGAACATGGCGATCCCCCTGTAGCCCACATCGTAGTGGTGGACATGGGGCTCCTCATGGAAGGTAACTCCAATCCCGTGGCCGCCATAATCGCGCACAACAGAGAAACCGTTATTTGCTGCATGTTTTTCAATGACGTGTCCTATCCTGCCGAAGTCAGCATATGGCTTGACCTCTGCTATACCCAGTTCCATGCATTCCATCGATACCTCGACCAGTCTCTGTGCTGTGACCGATGGCTTGCCTATCAAAAACATGCGGCTTGCATCACCAAAATACCCGTCCAGGACGCATGTTACATCGACGTTTATTATATCGCCGTCTTTAAGCACTGTGTCATCGGGGATTCCGTGACATATTACATTATTTATGGAGGTACATACGCTCTTGGGGTAACCGTTGTAGTGAAGGGGTGCGGGTTTTGCACCATGCTTTATTGTGTATTCATGGACCCAGGTGTTTATATCATCCGTGGTAATTCCACCCTGGATTTTAGATGCCACCATATCAAGGATCTCTTTTGTAAGCCTGCAGGACTTCCGGATACCCTCGATCTGTTCTTTAGTTTTGATCTTTATCCCCTTCGGGGGTTTTAAGGATGCAGGGGGGTGAGTAATATTCTGCACATCTGACTCCATGTGGCACTTTTTATATTTTTTACCGCTTCCACACCAGCAGAGGTCATTACGGGAAATCTTTGTCATTTTTTATCAAACCTGTGAATATGTACTTTATCTTTATAAAGGGTAATCTCTTATATTATTTTATCGAAAACATATTATTTCCACGGCATCTTTATACCGTGATCCAAAATGTCATGAATTATTAGAGATTTTAACTTCAGATTCATTCAATAAAATATCAGTGCAAGCTTTTTTTGTATTGGCAGATTAAGACTTATGCCATAAAAGAGCCAGAAAGCAGGAGGACACGATGTACTTTAATATCAGCAAAACCATGAATATTATGATCGTTGCGGCCTTGACTCTCGTTATTCTTCTTGTTCTTGTTTTTTTTGCGAAAGTTACGGATATTTCAAATCCATATAGAAAAGCCGCGGATATGAATGACTCATATGCTCCTTATCAGCCGTGGGCCAGGGTCCGCTGAAAAGATGCATGCTTTACAGCGCTGCTGATCTCTTTTAATCTCTGCATTAGAACGTTGAAGTCAATCAGGTAGATCCGGTCGTCATATTCTATAAGGAGCATGCTGCCGCAGCTTCCTTTTACAGACCATCCTTCGGGCAGTAAAGACTTTTCACCTGAAAAATTTTCAATCCTGCTTTTACCCTCTGCAACTATAATAAAACCGCTTTCAGAGATTACGAAATTTTCAAGATAGGCAACCTGCCTGATCTGCGTCCTGTTTTTTGACGATATATCATATTTTGCAACTGTCCAGTTTCCTGCACCACCCCTGAGGTAATAGAGGTTATTGCCGCTAATTGAAAAATCAAAGGCGGAAGAATCAACATTTTTAAGTCTTAATCCCCCGTTTTGAGTATCATACACTGAGATATAATATGAACCCGCAATCCCGGTTATAAGGGCGCTGTATTTAGGTGAGGATTGAATAAATGCCCTGAAAAATTTTTTTGAAGCTGATGAAAAATCTCCGCTGACAAATTCCCTGGTCTGCCTGCTGCTGATGTTGAATTCGAAAAGCTTCCCCTTTGAAAGAAATATAACATTTTCATTTCTCATAGCCATAGCATCGATAGTCTCTTTTGGTCCGGACTTGTATATGGCCACGGGATCACCGTCATCATTGAATACGCAGAATCCCTTGTTGTTTCCCAGGATTACATAGTCGCTGTTTATGCCGGCGAAGGTAATATTTTCATCTATGCTTTCATCCGCACTCAGGGTGATTGATGAGGGATAAATAACTTCCGGTTCATCCCCGCCGCTTAAGAGGACCAGGTTTTTGGTGAAAAATATTTTATCGCTGCTGTGTGATGAGATTGAGTATGCATCAAGCAGAGATTCGTAAAGCTCTTCAGTGTCAGAGGTTTCTCCGCCGGCGTATTTTTCAAGAAGTCTCTGGTAGTTTTTCTCTGCTGAACCGCAGGATGAAAAAAGGAAAAGTGCTGCTATTATTATTAATCTGAATCTTGTCATATTCCCGTTCTGTCAGCTGTTCATTTTTTTCTGGCCTTGATTTTTTCCACGGACTTTGATATGTATTCGCTGTCATATAGATCGATCATTTTTGAAGCGGCGCTTGATTTTGCCCTGAGGCTGAATTTAGAGGTCGATATATATATTCCGCTTTTGCATTTTTCAGCAGAAATGACTTTCTGAAATTCGATTATCTGTCCCTCTGATATCTCCCTCGTTGTCCTGTTGAAGAAGACAAGTACCGGCGGGTCGTTGATCCGTTTAATGTTATAAACCCTGTACTGGTACTCATTGGCTGACTTCTTCTCGCTGGAAACTATGTTATAGTTGAGGCTTCCAATCATTTCTGTGATATAGGGCTGAAGCTCCTCGAGTGAGGACTGGAAGAAAGGTGTCAGGTTGTCGTTTTCAAGGATTGCCCTGTATGCCTCGAGCTTGACGCCTGTGCTCCTGAAGTTCGGGTTCTCGGCCTCGATCTTTGCCCAGTGGTGTATTGCCTCTTTGATCTTGTTTTCGTGCTCATAGCATTCGGCCAGCATGTACCTGTATGCATGAGATTCATCGTCATTATCCTTAAGACTTGTTAATCCCTTTTCAAGGTAGTCGATAGCTTCCGTGTAGTTATCCCTGTCAACGGACATCTCGCCCAGCATGTAGAGGCTTTTGACAAAAAACTTTTTATCGTTCTTTGCGTTATCAAGCATTACCGCGGCATTATCATAATCTTTTTTCATCATGAAGATTGAACCGAGATAAAACTGCACTTCCGGGAGGTCTTTTTTAAGCTCCGAGGCTTTCAGCAGGTAGACCTCCGCTTTCTGGTAGTCAGAAGTCTTGAAACATGATACACCCAGCGGCAGATAAATGTCATCTATCCGGGGGTCAAGAAGGGCAACCTTGAGGAAGTTCTCCCTTGCATTTTTATAATTTTTCTGCTGGTACCAGGCATGGCCAAGCCTGTGGTTGGCCTTGAGATCGTCGGGATTGAACTCGAGTATGGCCTTGTACTCGTCTATCTCCTTCGGATAGTTCTGGGTCTGGTTGTAAAGGCTTGCCAGGTGGTAATGAACCTCGAGTTCATTTACAAACTTCTTGAAATCAGGGAGCGCGAGCATTTCATTGAGTTCATGTATCGCAAGCAGGTACTGTCCCCTCTGCATGAGAATTCTTGCCTTCAGGTACATCGCAGGGACGTAATTCCTTTTTTTGTTCAGGACAAATTTTACAAGTTCATTGGCGCCGTTAAGATCATTTTCAGCAAATAGTTCCTCTGCCTTTCGTATGGACATGGGTATACGTAATGATTTAAGGATCATCAGCATTATTGCAATGAGGAGCACGGTTAATGCGAATATAATATAATTCATAAATGGTCTGTGTTTTCCGGGCTGTGTATTTTTTACTTTTATCAGCTGTACCGGTGCAGTCAACCAGAATTCCTTACCAGAGGGGGGAGTTGGATTAAAAGTTCAGGAGATAAAGGCGGATATTTGAGTTTATTAAGGGATATCCGGCGAAATCTTCCGGAAAATTACTTGAAATATGAAAGATGAGTTTCGAGTATGCATAATTGGTAACATTTGTGCATTTTAGGCGATTTTTAAGAAACATTAACCGGAAGCAAGTGTACAAAATCAAAAACTGAACATGAAGATTATGAGAGTATAATGGCAGAGAGAATTATAAGTATATACGATACGACGCTGAGAGACGGCGCACAGACTGTGGGTATTTCGCTTTCAATTCAGGATAAACTCAATATAGCAAAAATACTCGACTCAATGAAAATTGATTACATCGAGGGAGGATGGCCCGGCTCCAATCCCAAGGATGAACAGTTTTTTACTGATGTAAGGAAGCTGGGGCTTACACATTCTAAAATTGCGGCGTTCGGATCAACAAGACGGAAAGGCTTTAAATGCAGCGATGACCAGATTATCAGGGCACTGGTTGATTCAAAGGCCGATGTGCTGACAATCGTGGCCAAAACCTGGGACTTCCAGGTTACAAAAGCCCTGGGTATGGAGCTGGACGAAAATCTTCTGCTTATAAATGACACAGTTTCCTACCTGAAGGATAAGGGATTTGAAGTATTCCTTGACGCTGAGCATCTGTTTGACGGGTACAAATCCAACCCGGAATACACACTCATGTGCCTGGATACTGCATGCAGGGCGGGTGTTGACATGCTGGTCCTCTGCGATACAAACGGCGGAACGCTTCCGTCAGAAGTGAGCCGCATAACCTCAGATATAAAAGGGCACGTTAAGGCCGAGGTTGGTGCGCATTTTCATAATGATACGGGCGTCGCAGTGGCAAATTCCATCGCTGCCGTTGAAGCAGGTGCATCTTCGGTGCAGGGCACTATTAACGGCTACGGCGAGCGGTGCGGAAACTGTGACCTCACAACATTTATTCCAAACCTTGTGCTCAAGATGGGGCACACCTGTTCATCGGAAGGCGTGCTTCATCATATAACAGAGGTGAGCAGGTTCGTAAGCGAAATTGCAAACCTCCCCCATGTCGAAAACAGTCCCTTTGTCGGGGGAAATGCCTTTGCCCATAAAGGGGGTATCCACGTCTCTGCGCTGCAGAAGGATACGAAGACATATGAGCACATTGATCCCGCGCTTGTCGGGAACAAGCGGATGGTCATGATCTCCGAGCTTTCGGGCAGGAGCAACGTGGAGTTCAAGGCAAAGGAACTCGGGATAGACATTATGGGAGATATCAGTCTTTCGCGCGGAGTCCTTGAAAAGATCAAGGCGCTCGAGGAGAAGGGCTTCCAGTTCGAGGCGGCAGAGGGTTCATTCGAACTTCTGCTCAGGGAGGCGACCGGCGAGTACAAGCCGTTCTTCAGACTGCTCGGTTTCAGGCTGATCACAGACATGGATGTTGAAGGAAGGCTTGAGTGCGAGGCCACAATCAAAGTGCAGGTTGACGGCCAGGTTGAGCATACAGCCGCGAACGGGAACGGCCCGGTTGATGCGCTGAACAATGCGCTCCGGAAGGCCCTGCTGAATTTCTTCCCTGAAATTTCAGAGATATATCTTACTGACTATAAAGTCCGTGTGCTTGACGAGGATTCAGGCACCGCGGCTTCGGTCCGGGTACTGATAGATCAGACAGACGGGACAAAACACTGGGGGACCGTGGGTGTTTCCGAGAATGTTATCGAGGCTTCGTGGATGGCCCTCGTTGACGGTATTGAATACATGCTTTTTAAAAGAAGAAATGCAGGGAATTAAAAAAACATTGCAAATATTTATTCAGGCTGCATTATAGATTCCAGTTTACACAGGGTTGATGGTTTAATGATGAAAAAATTCAGGATAGTATTTCCGTTCTTTATACTTGCAGTTACAGGACTTATGCCTCTTCTGGCGTGGGAAAAATTTGACAGGGTGCTTGCCGTTGTCAACAACAGGCCGATTATTGAGAGCGAAGTGAACAAGAGGCTTGAACAGCACCGCGCAATCAAGGATATTCCCAGGGCAAAACTTGCATACGAAAAGAGCCGCATTATTGATAACCTGATTGAGAATGAACTGATATTTGAAACAGCAGAGAAGGAATCAATTGAGATAAGCGACAGGCGGGTTATCAACCAGCTCAATGATGCCATGACAATGTTCTTCAAGAAAACCGAGGATGATAATAAAAAAGTCGCCGAAACAGTTGTGCGTGTTTCAAAAAACCTTGAAAAACTCATGGGGGACAGGTTCAATCCGGATATCAAGATCGATTCCGACCTCAAAAAGTTCATGGCGTTTGTTGAAAAGAAGGAGAAAACTGATTTCTTCAGCTTCTTTGACCAGATGAAGGTCGGTATAGCCAGGCAGCAGATCATGTCGATAGCTATCGGAGCAAATCCCCCATCCTCTGAAGACGCAAGGAAATGGTACAACAAGAACAGGGAGAAGCTGGGATTTGAGGTGCATGTCAAACATATACTGATTGTTCCAAAGGGTAATTCTCTGGCCGACGAGAAAGAGGCCAACGATAAGCTCGAAGGGATCAGGCAGAAGGTCCTGGCAGGGGAATCCTTTGAAAAGCTCGCAGCAAAACATTCACAGGATACCGGGTCTGCCCAGAACGGCGGTGATATAGGATGGCAGATGCTGGGGCAGCTTGATCCTTATTTTGCAAATAATGTGTTCCAGATGTCAAAGAAGGGACAGATATCAAAGGTCTTCAAGTCGGGCTTCGGGTATCATATTGTGAAGTATATCGACAGGCGGGCGGTGACATATGAAAAGGTTGAAGAGCTGATAATGTGGAAACTCCATTCGGAAAACATGGCAGTGCAGTTCGAAAAGTGGCTGGACAAGAGAAAGAATGAGGCTTCAATAGAGATATACATGGAAGATTACGTTGAAAAAAAGTAGCACTGGAGAGAGTCTTGGGTATAGATGTTCTGTTTTATGTTGAGGATGGACTGACCGACGGGGAGCTTGCATTCGCGGGAATGTATGTTCCTTTAACATTAAAAGAGAAGATCCAGGGCGTGAGCAGAGACTCACGTTTTTTTTATTCCATTCCCGCGGATTATAACGGCAAATTAAAAAGCGAAAAGTTTGCCTTTACAAGGGATAAAGGGAATGATCTTTCTTCCTGGAAAAATATTTTTTCTGAGACATCTGCTCCGCACATCGCAGTGGTGAAAGCAGATGCTGCTTTTTTTGATCCTGAGGTATTCACAGAGATGAGCAATGTTCACCTTGAGTACCTGGCCGAATTCACATTTTCAGAAAATCTGCCTGAAGGGTTCACCTGTGAGATATACTCATCAGAGCTTATAAAACATCTGCCCGAAACCGATGAAAAAACTCTCCCGCTTGATAAAGTAATAAAATCAAACATCAACCAGTTTGACGTGGAACTGTTCTACAAGGAGCCTGACCTCAGGGATAAACGCATCTCCTTCAGGCTGACATCTCCTCGGGAAAGAAGAATCATGGAGAACCTTTACAAACTGAACAATTCGGTCCCCGGATACAAAGAGGTGAGGGGGCTGATTGAATCGCATCCGGAAGTTCTTTTTACTGCACCTGCATATATCGAGCTGGAAATAACCGGCGAGTGCAGACTGGACTGCCTGTTCTGCTACAGGAAAACACTGAAGCATGAACACGGCCGCATGGAGAAATCTGTTTACATGAAGATACTTGAATCCATGCGGCACTACGGGCTGCCCTATACACTCTGTTTCGGCGGATCCGGCGAACCTTCGGATCACCCTGAATTCTACGCGTTCATGGATGCTGCAGTTAAGGAACCCCTTGTTGAACTGCTGGTGGTTGAAACAAACGGAATTAAGGCTGACCAGAACTTCAAGAGCTACCTGGAAAAGCCGGGAAACACAAAGATAAAAGTCATTCTAAACAATAACGCCATGGATAACAGGTCCTATTCACGGCTGCACGGCGGTGATGAATACAACCGCGTGTTCAACAATATCATTTCACTTTCAGAGCTTAATAAAAACGGCGAGCGAATTTACGTCCAGGTGATGAAGATCAAAGAGACCGACGAATTTGAAAATGAAGGTGATACAAAAACCTACCTGGATAAATTTTACGATTTCTGGGAGGGAAACAAGGTCCCGCTGATTCTGCAGAAACAGGATACCTACCTCGGCCGCATAGAAGACCGGACTTATTCCGACCTGTCGCCGATTAAGCGTATCCCCTGCTGGCACCTGCAGCGCGATATGTACGTACTGTCTGATGGAACTGTAAGCTTCTGCAAACAGGACATCGATGGTGAAAAAGGATACGGTAACATCGCAGGTGCAACGCTGGAGGGAATCCTGGAAAAACAGGAAGAGGCATTTCTCTCTGATTATCACGGGAAACTGTGTACATCCCCGGACTGCGCGTCGTGCGATGAGTGGTATACTTTTAATTTCTGATACAGGGAAGTGTCAATGAAAACTGTCGCGGTGATCCAGGCAAGGATAGCTTCAACAAGGCTCGCTGCAAAAGCCCTGATGCCCCTCTCGGGTAAACCTATGATAGTTCATGTAATAGAGAGGGCCCGGGCCATAAATGGAGCCGGCAGTGTGATACTCGCAACAGGTGAAGCGGCTGCGAATGATTGCCTGGCGGGGATAGCGGCGGATTGCGGTATAAGTGTATTCCGCGGGTCGGAGGATAATGTCCTCGAAAGGTTTTACCGGGCTGTTGAAGGTACGGGATGTGATTACATAATAAGGATAACAGGGGACAATCCCCTGACAGACCACATCTCGGCATCCGGGGCTCTGCAGCATGCCTGTGAAAAAAAGTGCGACCATTGTTCTGTCAGCGGCATCCCGATAGGAACCGGGATCGAGATAGTCAGCATGTACGCGCTAGAACGCTCATACAGGGAGGGATCAACTCCGTACCACTTTGAGCATGTGACTCCTTACATCAAGGAGCACCCTGAACTCTTCAGCATCGAAAAGTACCAATCCGCACTGGACAATCCCTTCCCTGACCTGCGGCTTACAGTGGACACGCCTGATGATTTTAAACTCATGGAAAAAATATACGACGCATTGTACAAGGGCCGGCCGATACTTTTAACAGAAGTGATATCCTTTATAACGGCAAATCCTGAACTTATTAACATAAACTGTCATGTGGAGCAGCGGCCCATGACACACAGCAGCAATGGATAAAAAAATGATAACAATCATCACCGGTACGGGCGGGGCGCTGGGCACAGGGCACTTTCAGCGCATGTGCTATCTTGCCGATTCGCTGAACCATACAGGCCGGGTCCATGTCAAACTCTTTATAGCTGAAGGGACACCTGATATCCCGGGACCGCTGAAAGAGACCGTGACAGACTCAATCCCAGATAAAACAGACCTGGTAATACGCGATATGCGGGATTCATCCGCAGAGGAAATAAATTCCCTCAAAAAGAGAGGCCCTGTTCTAGTTATAGACGATACAGGTCCGGGCAGGGAGCTTGCTGATCATGTTATTGACCTGCTCCCGAATCCTGCTAACCGCAGTATTCCGGAGAAGATGTTTCTTTACGGGTATAACTTTATCTCTGAAATAAATACAATGAAGACTGAAGTGATTGCAAAGGATATTGATGTGGCAATCTATGCCGGATATAAGCCTGATTCAGATGTTGTTGAAAGTATCAGGGGAGCGATTCCGGCCGATGCATCAGTGGTGCTCTTTGCTTACGGCAAACCTTCGGTTCTCTCTGAAAAAAAAGTTCCGGTTGATTCCGGTTATACAGACCTGCTGTTAAGGTCAAGGGTACTCATAACACATTTCGGTATAACAATGTACGAGGGTGACCTTGCCGGCTGCAGGATACTTGCGGTCAATCCGTCTCCTTATCATACTGAACTGACCGGAATGATTATGGGCAATCTGAATGTGATCCCTGCAGGTGAATACGGAAGCATTGACCACAAACTCATTTTTAATGAAATAGAGCATACAATGAAAACTGCCGGGTTCCAGATTATTTCAAAAGGGAGCATCAGGGAGAGGATTAATATCCACTTTGATTATTTTACCAGGATATTCAATAATATTATCAGGTGAGGCGGACAATGGAACTTCACGAAGCAATAATGACAAGAAGATCAGTGCGTAAATTTACAGATTACATCGTTACCGAAGAAGAAATAAAACAGCTCATGCATGCTGCACAGTGGGCGCCATCATGGTCAAACACGCAGTGCTGGGAATTCGTTATAATCAGGGATAAGGATCTGATACAGAAAATTGCAGGTACATACTCCGAGACAAATCCTGCGAAAAAATGTTCAGAATCCGCTTCTGTGCTCATAGCCTGCTGCGCAAAGAGTGACCTTCCAGTGTACAGGGACGGTGTAAAGAGGACTAAGTTCGATTCATGGTACATGTTTGACCTGGGTATAGCCGTACAGAATATCTGGCTCAAGGCTCACGACCTGGGACTGGGTACCGTTGTCGTGGGATTAATGGACCACGCGAAATGCGCTGAACTGCTCGATGTTAAGGCGCCTTACGAGCTTGTATGCATCCTCCCGGTTGGTAAACCTGTTGAATTGAAGAAAGAGGGTCCCAGGAGAAGGGAGATAACCGGGTTTATGCACAGGGAGAAATTCGCCAGCAGGTGATAACTTTATGAAGAGAATTACCAGTTTGATACTATTAATTATGTTATGTATCCCGCTGGCGGCGGAGTCCGCAGAATATTTTAAGGGAACAATCCAGGAACCATATGAAAATGAATTACCGGTTTCATCTCTTGGTAAAATCGTTGATTATAATATTTCAAATAACGCGGTGGCTGGTTTTTCATCACATAAAATGAATTATTTACTTCCATGTTCGTATTCGATTACAGGTGATGGTGATGGAGAGCAAAAAGCAGAAGTAAAATTTCAGATGAGTGTTAAGCAACGCCTTCTGAAATTTTACGGCTGGGCTTTTTATTTTGCCTATTCCCAGAAATCTTTCTGGCAGGCGTATGATCTACATAATTCCAGACCGTTTCGTGAAAATAATTTTAATCCTGAAATTTTTCTGAGATCGCGCATGTGGGAGGGATTCCGTGCAGACCTTGCCATGGAGCACGAATCCAATGGACGAGAAGAGCCTTACTCAAGAAGCTGGAACAGGATATACCTGAAACCGTATTTTGAAAACGAGTATGCAATTGTTTATTTGAAGGGATGGTATAGGTTCAAGGAAAAAACGAAAAGTTACCCCCTTGATCCCGGAGGGGACGAGAATCCGGAGATTAATAAATATTACGGTTACTGCGAACTTGGTTTTACAGTAAAAGTTCCTTCAGTTCGAATGATATATATTTCATCCGTTATACGTTTTAATCCTGCATATGGCCACGGGGCAGAGGAAATTAATATCACAATTCCAATGATATCAAACAGTATGGGGTTTATGCTTCATTACTGGGAAGGATACGGAGAAAGCCTGATTGACTATAATGTTTATCAGCGTAAAATCGGAGCAGGTTTTAATATTACTCTCTGAAGGCGTGTATTAATAAAATTAATATCAGTAGAATAATACTGAGAATAAATATGCATACGGAAAAGAGCAGAAACAATAATTTCCGAATCAGATGCTGCCGCTGGTAATGTAGGTCCGGTCTTAACAATATGGAAGAGGATAAGGATAATTATGCAAACATTTATTCTGAAGAAATACGGAAAGAAATCAGGAATCCTTAACTGTATCCCCGGACTATTGATCGCGATGGTAATAATCATCATGCACCCCGCCCCTGCCGTTTCAGAAATTCAGAGGATCATCCCGTCTCTACCGGAGACTGAAGATTTGAATATTGAATTTAATGGAGACTCGCTCAAGGGTTTCTGCCTTGTACTTGATTTTCGTACTCCTGAAGAGAAAAAATCTGACATTGAAAGACAAAGCTTATCTGGAGAGGTTATTCTTTTCATACACGGGCATTTACAGCGTGCGGATGATGGGTACCCTTTAACATCAAAGCTTGCTGCCCGGTCGAAATCAGGGATAGTCATAATACCTGTTTGCGACACTCCATTCGGAAAAAAAAGTGAATGGCGCGGCGACAGGGGAAAAGACGTTATACTCATGGAGATCACAAGATATGTGCTCTCGAAGATGCAGATATCGGTAAAGAATTATAAACCGGTTACTGATATGCCTGTCAGGATAAACGAACAGGTTGTCGGTGAACCTGGCTCCACTTCAATCCAGGCTGAACTCGCGGTGATAGGGTGGTCTCATGGCGCACTTATTTCCAGGAGAATTGCATACGCATACCCCGGCAGTGTGAAGAGCCTTGTACAGTTAGCACCGGCGGGATTTTCAGACTGGGGCGGTGAATACTGCACAGGGCCAGCCTGCCTGCTGTCAAATTTTAATGTTGAAAGTGCATGTATCGGGCTCGGGATATTTCGCGGTGAACTTCCGTATATTTCTGACGCAGGCTGGGGTATAACCAAAGGGCTGTTTGGCGATACCGGCAGGTCCTGTTCGTCATGTATATCGGGAAATTTTTCATTTTTTAAAATGTTCAGGAGTTATAAGGATTTAAAAGACTGTTCTTTTTATGCGGATGATTCTGATCTTCCTCTTCCCGGGATAAAATATATAACGGTAGTCTTTGCTGTCGATGATACATTATTTGAATATGATGATCAGGGAGGGATAAAAGACCCTGTTAATGTAACCAGGGAGGAGAATGAACATTTTTTTGAAAAGTTTTATCCAGCTTCGGTAAAATCGGGCGCAATATGTACTCTTGCCGCCCTGCCGGGCAACCATATTGGTCCTATGGTAAACAGTGATGCGTTTGCAGAGACCGCATTATCGACTATAGGACAGAAAAGATAGCCGTGTGTTTTTATTGATGATTTAACAGCATGCCTGGCAGTAACCGGTTATTTCAGATCTGCAACCAATCCGGCACACAGCCCCTTCTTCTCATCATCAAGTTGCGGGATAACCAGCATTTTCCCTGCAGGGACCAGTGACTTGAAAACAAATTCCCGGAGACTTTTATACAGCTCCTCAATGTCCGGTTTTTTTTGAGAATCATTCCGGATTAGAACCGGATTATCTGCCGGATTGTTTTTTAGAATTGAAACAATACTCATAACAAGCATTGAGGAATCAGAAACCTCGAATATACCTTTCCCGATACCGTCTTTTAAAATGTCCTCGACCGCGTATAAATATTTTATCAGGTATTTTTTTACATAAACCGTCGCTGCATTCCTTCCTTCAACCATATCCCGGTAACAGAGCTGCCGCAGGCTGCGTACTGGAATATGATCATTTAACGCTGCGAATGAATAGATCAACAGGGCCAGTTTTATATCCGGTTCGTCTTTCGTTGCATGTATCTGTAAAAATACCGGCTGCAGCAGCCTGTCGGCAACAGTTTGAAAAACGGATGTGAGTACATGGCCGTACAGGTTATCCTTGCTTCCGATGTAATAGTATATCCGGGAAGGATTGATCCCTGCACCTGCTGCAATGCTGTCAATCCTTGCATTGCCGAAACCTCTTTCGGAAAACTCGGTTACGGCTGCATGGATTATTTTATTCTTAATTGTTTCCCTGTTTATTGCCCTGCTCTTCATTTTTTACCGGATTTCGTCCTGTTTTTGTTAACCTTGATCTCATCATGCCCCAATGCCGGCTCAGGGAGATGAGCGTCATTTTCTAAAACTTTCGGCTGGTAAATCGTATGTCTTATATAAATTCCATTTAATGCGAGCATGCCTGCCGCGAGTCCCTTGACGTCCTCTGCTATGTAATAAAAACATGGAATGAGCACAAGGGTAATGAACGTCGCAAACAGGAGTCCCCAGCCGAAAGCCAATGCCAGCGGCGCAACAAGATAATCCTTGCCGCCAAAACCGTACATGACTGGCAGAAGCTCAAGGAACATTGATCCGGCTGTAAGAATGATCGGCCTGAGCCGCACGACACCCCCTTCGGCAAGGGCATCTTTAAGAGGCATCCCTTCGTCCCTGAACTTGTTTATAAACTGGACAAGCACCAGTGTGTTACTGACGATAATACCTGCAAGGCTGAAGAGGCCAAGCGTACTCATGAATGACAACGGCTGACCGTGAAAAAAAAGTGCAAATATAACGCCAACAAGAGCGAATGGAATGGCGATCATTATAATAAGAGGCATTACCAGCGATTGTGTATAAACAGTTAATATAACAAAGATAACTATGAGGGCTGCTATAAAAAGATTTCCAAGATCGCTCATCGTATCGTTTGTATCCTCCTGTTCTCCCCCGTACCTGATAATATAGTCCGGATAACGTTTTCCAATATCTGCAAACTTTGTTTCAAGAATGCTGGTTACTTCACTGGGTGTGATTATCTTTGTGTCTACTTCTGCCTGTACCTGGACAAGGCGTTTAAAATTAAGCCGGTTGATCTGGGAATATCCTTTGTATATGGTTACATTGCTCACCGAATCAAGTGGTATCAGTCCGCCCATCATGTTGGATACCTTGACATCATGAAGGCTTGTCCTGTCTTTACGCGCGTTTTCCGGAAACCTTACCCGTACTCCAACCTCCTCCTCGTTCTGGTTTACCAGCGTGGCAACCGATCCGGAGAATGAAGCGTTTATTGCTGAAGCGATATCATAGGCGGAAATTTTTGTCCATGCGGCCATCCTTTCGTTGACTGTATACTGGTATTCGGTCTTGCCGCTCTCAAGGTCTACTGTTATATCCCTTACTCCTTTAACCGTAGGAAGAAAATCATTGTATTCATCAGCAATCTTTTTCATCACTTCGTAATCAGCGCCCTGTATTTCCACGTTTACAGGTTTTCCAACCGGCGGACCCAGAAAAACTGATTCCAGTTTTATATTAATTTCCCTTGATATATATCCGCTCTCCTGGGCAACTGATATCTTTCTTCGCAGATCAGCGTTTATTTCATCTGCTGTTCTTTTCCTTTCTTTTTCAGGTACAAGATAAAGTTCGAATGTACTTTTATAAGTTGCCTTTGGCGGTTTGGGATCTGAAAAATCAATATAATCTTCGCCAACATAAAGATGAAGTGCTTTGAACTCTTTTGCCGGGACAGATTCAATAATCAGCTGTTCCAGCTTTTTCATTTCATCCAGGTTGGACTGGAGATTGGTTTCAAAAGGCATTTTAACCTTGATCCTTATCTGCTCCTCGCCGCCTCCTGTGATAAATTTAAATCCGATTCCAGGGATAAGAGCCAGGGATGAAATAAAGAATATAAGCAGAATTCCCACTACGATATAGCGATGCTTAAGGGCCGCTGTTACTAATCCCTTGTACTTTTTCTGTACCTGGCCAAAAAGCCCTTCTTCAAAATTCTTATCCTCTTTCTGTTCCCTGCTTATAAACTTATTAAGCTTCTCTCCGAATATTTTTGAAAATAATTTTTGAGGAAGAGTAATTTCTCTTTTGTCCCTTCCTTTTTTGTGAGAATCACCGAGGAATTTATTGAGAAAATAGGGAAGTATAAACATCGCGAAAAACCACGAAGCGACAAGGGTCGCAATTATTACAATAGGTATTGCCCTGATAAATCTTCCGATCAAACCTGAAACGAGCAGTAGCGGCATAAAAGCAATAACTATACACAGAAGTGTTACAGTGACAGACCAGAAAATTTCGGATACTCCATTTTCAATTGCGATTTTCCGTTTGATTCCCTGTTCTATGTACCTGTGTGAGTTCTCGGCAATTACAATACTGAAATCAACCATCATGCCCAGTACCATGATCATACCGAAGAGGCTTATAATATTAATTGTTATATCTTGGTACTTCATAACAGCAAAGGTTGCCATGAAGGTTATGGGTATTCCCGCAAGAACAAGGGCGGACATGTGCCTCCCCAGGAGAAGAAACATGAAAAGTCCAAGGATTACAAAACCCAGGATTGCTTCATGAACAACAGACATAATCCTGTTTTTTGTCAGACTGCTTTTGTCATTGAATAATGATATATCAACATCATTGTAGCCAGGATCTGAATACCCGGCTGCTGCTTTACTGATCGCTTCAGCCAGTTTTAACTCATCAGCGCTCCTTTTTTTCCAGAGTTTAAAAACGATCGCCTGCTTGCCATTGAACCTGTGGTGGACATCGGCCTCTTCATAAGTATCCGTTACTTTTGCCACGTCGCCTATTCTCAGGGAGTACCCGATATCGTTTCCCCTGATGATTGTGTTCCTTATCTCCTCCGCGTTTTTAAACTGGCCTTTTGTGCGCAGTACAAATTCTTTTTTACCAACACGAAGTGGCCCGCCTGGAAAATCAATATTACGCATCTTGAGGGCATTGACTATCGTGTTCAACCCGATCCTGTTCCTGTCAAGCGCGTCGGAATCAACCTCCACAAGGTATTCCCTGTCGTAATAACCGTACTTTTCCACCTCGGCAATTCCATCTATGTCATAAAAGAAGCCCTCGGATTTGTTTGCGAACTCCCGAAGCCTGTTATACGGTACACTTTCGTCTTTGCCTGTAAAAGCCACGCTTACAAGTTCAGTAGTTTCTACGGTAACCTCGGCTACAAGTGGTGTACGGGCGACGGAGGGAAGGCCGGTCACCTGCTCAACCGCATCCTTGATATCCTGGACAACCTTTTTTTTATCTTTCACATCATCAGCAATATATAGAACAAGAAGTGATAAATTCTCTACATTATATGCCCTGACCTTGTCCAGGCCGCTTACCTCGCGAAGTTTTTTTTCAATTGGAATTGAAACAAGTTCTTCGGCGTCAGTTGGTGATGCGCCGGGGTAAATAGTCGTTACAGTTACCATGTCAAGTGTTGAATCAGGGAGTGACTCTCTGTTTAGCATAGAATATGACGTTATACCTGCGATTACGAGAATAGCAACAACCAGGTTAACAAGAAGGTCCTGCTCAAGAATATAATTTATGATCCTTTTCATAATTACCTCTGCTTGAATTATACGTATTGAAAATAAGAATTATCCTGCCGCATGGAAGCCCCGGGTAGATCAGATATGTGCTTTACATTCATCCGGACTGCTTTTTTTTAACCATAATACTATTAAGCACAAGGTCAATAATGTGTTTCCTTCGTGATTCCCGGAATTCATTTTCATCGGTAATCTCGATATCAAAGACCTCGGAGATTGAACCGCTGATATAGTAGACGACTACCATTCCGATTATGCTGATGATCAGCTGGTCCGTATTGATATCACGGATAATCTTTTCTTTTTTCCCATTGTTGAATAAGAGCCTCGTTGATTTGAGCGGATCTTTATCTTCGTGAAGGTTTTTTACCTGCCGCACAACGCGCGGTATCTCTTCAGAGCCGTTGCTCAGGGAATCAACAAAAAGTTTTGTGTAGTTTTTATTCTCGTTGAAGAATGTGATCATTGCAGTTATTATTCTGGAGATCTGGTTTCTGTAATCCATGGGTGTATGAGCCTCACCCCAGGTTGAGTCATGCATAAACAGGTAAGCCTGATCTATGATGTACTTTAACACTTCAAAATACAACTCATCCTTGTTGTGGAATATGTAGTAGATCATGGCTTTGTTTATATGTGCACTGTTCGCAATCTCCTCCATGTGGGCGCCGTGCCTGCCCTTGTTTGCAAATACCGGGATTGCCGCGTTGATTATCCTGTCCCTGCTTTTCATACACCCTCGTAAATTAACTATTCAGTTAAACTTTTACGTTAAACTCTTTAATTTATATACGGAGTATAGCCAAGTTTTTTTCATTAAACTGGGGGGTTTAAAATAAAAATTAATGTTTATTAAATATTGTATGTTTGTGTGTAGAAATAAAAAAAGCTGCCCTGCGGCAGCTTTTTCTTTAACTTATAGTAACCGTAACTGCTACTTTATCATAGCAGACGCAATCTTCACAGCTTCATCAATCGCTTTCTGCAGCCCTGAGGCGTCCCTGCCGCCGGCCTGCGCCATATCCTTGCGGCCTCCACCGCCTCCACCAACAATGCTGACTGTATCCTTGACAAGTCTGCCGCAATCAATACCCTTTTCAACAGCCCTGTTTGTAGCTGCGTAAAGAAGCATGGCCTTTCCGCCCGTATCTGAACCGAAGAGTACGACACAGTTCTGAACCTTTTCGCGTACAGAGTCCGAAAGTTCACGCAGTGCATTGACATCAACATCGCTGAATACTTTCGCGATAACCTTTACCCCTGACACATCTTTTCCGGAATCTATGATGGAATCGATATCTGATGAAAGGCCGGCCTTTTTCAGTTTATCTATTTCTTTTTCGAGAGATTTGCTGCGTGCAACAATTTCGTCAATTTTTTTCACGAGCCCGGTCTCGGGGATGTTGATGCTTGAAGTAAGTGCTGATGTGATGCCTTCAAGTTCGTTGAACCTGTCGAGGAGCCCTTTAAGTGTAACGGCTTCTATTCGACGGATGCCGGCACCGGGTGAACTTTCTTTTAATATTTTGAACAGGCCTATTTTGCCGGTGTTGGTTACGTGAGTTCCGCCGCAGAGCTCCATACTGAAGCCCGGCACATCAATGACGCGTACAGTATCCTCGTACTTTTCATCGAACACGGCCATGGCGCCCATCTTTACGGCATCCTTGATGTTCATGATGGTTGTGGTCACGTCGATGTTCTCCCATATCTTGCGGTTGACCATACCTTCAACTTCAGCGATCTCTTTGGCGGTCATGGCATTGAAGTGGGAGAAGTCAAAACGCATGCGTTCAGGTTCAACTACAGATCCTGCCTGTTTCACATGATCGCCAAGAGTTTTGCGCAGTGCAGCCTGAAGCAGGTGTGTTACAGTGTGATTGGCGCGTATAAGGTTCCGGTTCACTGTATCGATCCTGGCCTGTACACCGTCACCCTCTTTGAATGAGCCTTTAACTACAGTTCCAACATGTATAATTGTTTTGTTGTGCTTTTTGGTGTCCTCAACTTTAAAAACGGAGTTTCCGCAGACTATTTCGCCAATGTCGCCCACCTGACCCCCCGACTCGCCGTAAAAAGGTGTGCGGTCAAGAACCATTAGTCCTGTTTCGCCCTGGCTCAGTGAACCTGCCCGTTTAGGGCCGTTGTAAAGCATGAGCACCATTGCATCGGACGTCTCCTTCTCGTAGCCAAGGAACCCGGTGTTGCCGGCAGCAGAAATAATCTCATCGAACGCGGCTTCAAGGCCAAGCTCGCTACCCTTCCAGCTCTGTTTGCCGCGCTCCCTCTGTTTCTGCATCTCTGCATTAAAGGCCGCGATGTCTACATCAAGACCCTGCTCCTGCGCCATCTCCGTGGTCATCTCAAGGGGGAAGCCGAATGTATCATAAAGCACAAAGGCATCGGAGCCTGTAACTATCTTCCCATTTCTGGATTTAACTGATTTAATAATCTCCTCAATGCGGTCCATGCCGTTTTCAATTGTTTCAAGGAAACGCCTCTCCTCTGATTCGATCACGTTCTTCACGTTGGCAACGCTTTGCGTCACCTCGGGGTAGAAGTCACCCATGATGCTGACAATCGGGTCCACCATTTTATAGACGAAAGGTTCCTTGAGGCCAAGCAGCCTGCTGAAGCGCAGCGCCCGGCGAAGTATACGGCGCAGTACGTAACCGCGGCCGTCATTGGAGGGGTAGATGCCGTCTGACATGGCGAATGTGAGAGTGCGGCCATGCTCAACAATTACTTTTATCGGGAGCATGTTTTTTCCCTCGTACTTCATCCCTGACTCGCGGCTGACAAATTCTATGAGTGATTTAAGTTCATCTGTCTCGAAAACAGAATCCACTCCCTGGACAAGTGTGGCAAGGCGTTCGAGTCCCATGCCTGTATCGATTCCTGTACGGGGAAGGGGGTGCAGCTGTCCTGCTTCGTCCTGGTTGAACTGGTTAAACACAAGGTTCCAGAACTCCATGTAGCGGTCACAGTCGCATCCCGGTTTGCAGTCAGGCTGGCCGCATCCGAACTTCTCTCCGCGGTCAAAGTAGAGTTCCGAGCAGGGACCGCACGCGCCGGTTTCCCCGGCGGGTCCCCAGAAGTTGTCCTTTTTGCCGAGACGGACAATCCGTTCGGCAGGTATACCAATCCGCCTGTTCCATATTTCAAATGCTTCATTGTCATTCTCGTATATGCTGGCCCATAGCAGCTCCTTCGGGAAACCTATCACATTGCTGGAATAGTCCCATGCGAAATCTATTGCCTCCTGCTTGAAGTAGTCACCGAAGGAGAAGTTTCCCAGCATTTCGAAGAGTGTAAGGTGGCGTTTGGTGCGCCCCACCTGCTCAAGGTCGCTGGTTCGCAGGCATTTCTGTATTGATGCGGCGCGTGTGTATTCAAGGTCAACTGTACCGGCAAACATCGGTTTGAACTGTACCATGCCCGCAGTGGTGAAAAGGAGTGTCGGGTCATCCTTGGGAACGAGTGAACTTGAGGGCATGATCCTGTGACCGTTGGATTTAAAAAAATCTATGAATGATGTGCGTAAATCTCTGACTTTCTGCATTGGATATACCTTTTAGTATTGATGATGCTTTAGATGCAATCTTCGCGGGAGTGATGGTTTTTTTTCAAGAAATATTTAAAAGATAATACGGTGATTTAGAGGTTATATGCTAAAAATCCTCGCTATCCGGGTTTGAAAATAAATCATAGACGGAAATAACAGCATCTTCAAGCAGTTCGTACGGGAGAAACCTGAAGTGCGGGGTATTTTTTATTTTAGCCACAACATCTCCCATGGTCGTGGAGCATTCGGCTGTATCGAATGCATCAATAATCATCCGCGTAAGCGGTTCAATGAATTTATATCCATCCGAAATATGCTCCATGAATATTATTAGGATCAGCTCATGAATTTCACTGTAGTGCTGGTTGAAGGTGCGTTTAAATCCCAGTTCCTCGCAGAAAAAATCGATCACCAGCTGAACAAGTATCGCCTTTTCAGGTATAATTATCCCCGCGCTCTCTGCAGCCATGTCAACCGATTTAGAAAGTCTGCTGTGTAAAAAATATCCGTCTTTATGATACTCGAAAAAAAAGGATATCTGGTAAAAAACAAACTGAACCATGAACTCGCTGCGGCCGCGAAAAATATCCTTCCTTGTGAACCTGAACTTGTTGTAGAGATCATCCATAAATACACCCTGTTTTTGATTCCCCCGCCGCCAAAGGCGGCGGGGGGACCGGAGTATTTTATTCCGCAAACCGGTTGAGGAATAAACACTCAGTTTATATTGTAACATCACGAGCAACACAATTAATACGCCGCGGATGCGGTTAAGAGAAAAAATTTTTTTGAAAAAATAAATTTTTTTTGAGTTTAAGTCGTGGATGTCAGCTGCCTGTACTGAATTTTTCAGAATTAATTCAGCTGAACGTTGAGCTGAATTCCTGAATTGGTATCCGGTACAGTAATAGTTGCAGTTTGTGGTGTATAACCTGGCATATCGCAGGTTAAATCATAAGTACCAGGCATAAGCAGCCTGTGGTAGTAGCCGTCAGCGTCTGTGTAAACAACAAGGTCGCCGCCTGGAATTGTGATCTTTACGCCGGCAATTCCGTTTGCGGGATCAGCTCCGTCGGTCACCCTGCCGTAAACGCCGTAACCCGATTTTTTTATAAATGCAACAAGTGAATCGCGGTTGTAGCTGTATGTCTCTTCGATGTCTTCGGGATATACCGGGTATTTGCTTTCGGCGATTTCTACAGTGTAGTCCAGGCACCCTGCATCAAGGTAGCTCCAGTCCTGCATTGAGCCGGTAATGACATACCAGTCTCCGCCATTGATTGTCCCGTGATAAACATAAGTGGATGTCAGTATGTCCGGGTTAGTGTAGAATGCAGGTGTTCCTGCCTCGGCATATACAAGGCCCATGTATTCGACCATGGTGTTTTCTGCTGGAAATATCCCCTTGCTCTCTTTCCCGTAATCAAAGGGCATGTTAACTATTACTTCGCCGGAGTGAAGGGTAATTCCGGATGTGAATCTTTTTGAAATAGAATACTGGCTTACTGCATAGCTTTCAGGTTCTGAGAATGCGTAGTCACCATATATCGAGTAGGCATCACTCCATTCCCTGCTGAAGTTCCTGTTAAGGTCAACACCGTTGCTGTTGTACCTTCTGCTGTTTATGTAGCCGTCGGGATTTATGACAGGGATGATGACAATGTACCGGGAATTGATAAGATCCATGATTTCAGCATTGCTGTTACCGTACTCTGTTAATAAATAATCTATGAACCGGAGAAGAACTTCGGTCGTGATCTTCTCGTTGCCGTGAATGCCTGCTGAAATCCTGACTCGCGGTTCCATTTCAAGACTGGCTGGACCGGTGCTTGTTCCGGAATAACTGGAAATTACCAGGGCACTGATAGGCTTGCCGTCAACGCTTGTTCCTACCTGCTCGATTGCTGTTATTGATGGATAGGCGTCATGCGCGTCATCAATAAACCGGTTTATTTCATCAATGGTGTAATAGACATAACTTTCAGTACCCGAAGGTTCAGATTCGCATGAGGAGAGCACCAGCATGAAAGCAATAATAAATGCTGCTGAAGGGATTATTTTTTGAATATACAGTCCGGTCATTTTCATATTAATTCTTTGATAAAATAATTATACATGAGTTACTTCAGGTCTATGTTTGTAAAATAAAAAACTGATATTCAGGGGAACTATAGCACTTAACGGTAGAATCAGCAGCTGTCATCGAACGAAGTGAAGCAATCTGTTCAGGCGTTAATCTGTTTGGTATAACAATATGGGTATTTCCCAAAACAGACTGCCACGGCATTTTATGCCTCGCAGTGACGTTCTGTGTGCTAATCCAATCGCGAAATGATATAATTGCATGAAATCATGGATTATAAGAGGCAGGGAACAACTTTTGCTTGAATTTTACAGGCATGATTTATTAAAATAAAAGTATTCCAACAGGAACAGGTCCGGTTAAATGATCAATAAAAAAAGTAAAAAATCCTCCGGTGAAAGCGAAGTACTGAATAACCAGGCTGCTGGTGATCCGGGTACCGGTTCAGATATTATTGCGCCGCATAAATTCACCCGCAAAGAGAGGAGACACCTTAAAAAAGAGATGCGCAGGATGAAACCTCTATGGAGGAGGATTTCATGGCAGTTTGTCAGGACCCTGCTGATCCGTGTTCCCCTGGTGATTATCGCGGTGCTTGCTGTTACGCTTTTCACGCTTAAGATATACCTTACGCCTGTTACTGTGCAGAAACTTGCCACATCCGTCTTTGCCGGGATGTCGAACGGGTCACTTAAAATGGATGTCACTGAATTCAACATATACAGGGGCTGCGTAATCAGGAACATAGTTGTACGCAGCGGCGCGGACTTTAACAATGAAAAAGTTTTTGAAATGGAGAAGTTCGTGTTCAGGTACCACTTCTTCAGAATGTTTACCGGCAGCATAAGGTTCCCTGAAATCGGGCTGTACAAGCCGCGCGTTTACCTGAAGGAGAAGAACGGGAAATGGAATGTCTCCACTTTAATGAAACCATCAGAGAAGAAGGTGGAGGAACCGGAAGAGGAGGATGAGGGTGAAATTTCGGATGAAATCAGTCTCCCCATATCCGTTGATTTTCTTCTGAACTTTTATCTCGATGACCTGCGGGTCTTTGTAAAGGGCGCGGATTTTTCTGCACAGATGCAGGGTCTTACTTTTAACGCGAATATCGATATCCCCCCATTTAAAAAAATACCTAAATCGGTCCAGGCTGTAAAAATAATCAGGACCATGAGATTTGAACTTAATCCGTCAGGGAACATGGATGTCAGCTTTTATTCAAACGGTGCAGAAAGCTCACCGGATCTGGTCCTTAACTGGAAACTGATTTTTAATAACGGGGATAAATCCGAATTCAATTCAAGCCTTGAGTTCGGCGCAAAGCGTATGCCGCTGCGTCTGAAGGACAGGGTATTTTCACCATTCGATTTTATGATTTCTTATGATATATTCCTGAATCCCATAGATGATTCAGTGCGGATCACGGATTTTACTATAAACTTCAAGGGGAGCAACTGGCTGAAGTTAGGCGGAACAGTTGGCAATGTGACGAAGAACCAGGTCCTGAAAATTGACATGAAGGAGAGCCGCATACCGCTGAAGGATCTTTACCCGTATTACGTGCTAATGACCGGGGACCGGGCTACACGTTTTAATGGAGATGTTTCACTCTATCCGCTTTCTGTCCGGGGTACAGTGTCTAACCCGGACGTAAAGGGCGGAGTTAACCTTAAAAATATCTACTTCAAGATTCCCGGAACCGAGGCGAGCATTCCTTCCCTGGTTCTTGATTATTCTGCTTCAGGACCCATGTCGCGCATGGAGCTGGGGCTGGATCTGAAAGTCCCTCATATCGCCTATGTTATAGAAGGGAGCAAGTCAGGGGGCAACGGGCTTAAATTTAATACCGGTATCACAGCGCTTGACGGATTCAGTATTTTCAGGATAAATACAATGTCGCTTAATTTCTATGAACCTGTTTCAGGAAAGGATGCTGTTGCCATGCTGCTCAATGGCGAGGTGAACACCGCGGGTTCAATTTCGGGTTGGATTAATATCAGCAGGCTGCGGCTCAATACTGCTCCGCTGAAGGAGATGGTGCCCGGGAGGTTCAGGAAGAGCGTGGAGTCGATCCCCCTGAAAAAGCCTGTAAACCTGGGGCTTGTGACAAAGTTTTTTATGGGTGATAACCTTGTAGATGCAGACCTGGACATTTCGGCATTGGTCCCGGACTATGGTGTTGAAGACCTGAAACTTTCAGCATCGGTTCAGCAGGACAGGAAGAAGCAGCGGGTCACGGTGGAACACCTGACGCTCGGCAGCAGGACCATGAACCTCCTGCTCGCGGTTAACGGAACAGTCGACCTGAAAAAATCCCCAATGTCCGATTCTAACCTGAAAGTATCCCTCGAGCTGAACAACAGCGCGATGAAAAATATTTTCGGCCCATGGGCGACATCCGGTATGGTAAAACTCACAGCCGGGATGAAGGGTGACCTGGACACCGGCGTAGTCAAAGGCAGCCTCGTCTGTTCAGGGTTCAACCTGAAGAACGACGAAATGATGCTGGCACTTTACGGTCTTGACATGAACTTTCCATTTGAGTATGAACTCGCTGCGCGCAAAGCGGTACAGTCTTACCTTACGGTGACACAGAAGCAGGTTATTGAGAGCGAACACTTCAAGGAGAAACCGAATTTCACAATAAAGTCATTCAGCTTCAAGCACCCGGCGCGTGAAAGAAAAATTGAATACATGAAGGATTTTTCTGCCCTCATGTACTTCAGGGAAAACGTGTTCAGGATTGCAGACCTGAAGGCCTCGGTCATGGATGGTTCATTATACGCCAGGTCGATCATGTTCAACTTCGCGGATTTTAAACTGCACCACATGGAGTTCGACCTTATCCTTGACGCAACAAACATCAATATAGGCAGGATGGATGAGCCTGATTATAAAAAGGTGATTCCTAAAGATGCCGAGTTGTCCCTGAGCGCGAATTTTTCCGGTAAGGGACTTAACATAAACAGGGAACTTACGGTTTCGGGATATATTAACATATATGAAATTGGAATAGATTTCGCCAACAGGCTGATGAAGGGGCTGAGCCAGGAGAAGGGCAAGTCCAAGCTTGGCCAGCCTGTGCAGTTTATAGTGGATAATTCCATGGGAATTGAAGGATTTGACTTCAAGCTGGACAAGGGGCTCGCTTACCCGACTGTCAAACTCTGGAGAAAGATAATCAGCGTGCTTGCTGTTGTTGACAGGAGTGAAGTGAAGTTTGACAGGATCCCGGTACAGGAATACTTACGCAAGGTTACGGAGGAGTAAGATCATGAGATGTAGTATTGCATTTTTACTTATAATTACAGCAGCGGTTTATTCAGCATCGGGATGCAAGTCAACTCCAAGCTGCCTTTCGGTTGTTCCGCCGTCGCTGAACCTCACTTCAGAAAAGACAGTTGTTGAACGCCAGATCATCGGCGATTACATGGAGCTGGAAAAGGATGCCTGGGTTATCGCCTCTGTCAAAACACCGCATTCATCGGGCAGGACAAAGTCCGACATGACCGGTGACCCTGAACTGCTCAAGGCCGAAAAGTTAAGGTCGTTCCATGCTGAACGGCTCGCATTATACAAGTCTGAAGGCGCAGCGGGCGAGGCGAGCGATGGATTTGCAGCATACATCCAGTCTGAAAAATACGAATCGGACCCCGCGCAGAAAAAGATACTCCTTGCGGTAATAGACGAAGAGAACATGGCGCGTAAAATTATTTTCAGGCGCTCACTCTTTGTAATGAATAACGCGGAACCATCGGCTGATGAAGTAAAAGCGTTCGGGAGAATTTTTGCCGGGGAGCAGATGATGCTTGCGGGTAAGGGTGAGTGGATACAGGAAAATTCCGGTAAATGGGTGAAGAAAAAATGAAGAGATACGTTTTCGCCATACTGCTTGCACTGCAGGTTGCCGCGGTGCTTTCATGTGAAACAAAAGACCCGTACGATGTATCGTTCAGCTATGCCGGTATTATAGACAAGGAGTACAGGTTCAATGTGGGACGGGTTATTCCGGTTACAATTGGGCAGTCGATTGAAACCGACGGAGACATTTCTTCAGACGGCATGTATTTTTACTACACATCAAATGTGGACAGCGGAAACTTTGATATCTACCTCAGGGCAATGAATAATATTACAACAGTCCGGATAACAGCTCATCCGTCAAAGGAGACAAACCCGGTTATTTCTCCTGACGGCGAAACACTCGCATTCGTGTCTTTCAGGGACGACCCTGAAGGTGATATTTATACAGTTGATATTGACGCGGAGAAACTTATCCGCAATGGAAAAGAGAGCGCAGAGTCAAATGATACCCTTGACTCGAAACTGGTGAACCTGACCGCGGAGCAGCAGGGAGAATCAGGCGCTAACCTGGCAATCCGCGAGGCCAACCCGGCCTGGAGCCCGGACGGAAAGCACATCGCCTATTCACGCACAATGCGCGGCTCAACTGAAATCTGGATCATGAAAAAAAACGGGAAGGATAAAAAACAGCTTACATCTGATGGAGGTGATTACCCTTCATTTTCTCCTGACGGGATGAACATCGTTTATGTTTCATACAGTGGAAGCAACGATGGTGAGATTTATACTCTAAATATTGAATCGGGAAAAACAGAAAAGGTGCAGGCAGAGCCCGGGATCAAACTATATCCCTGCTACGCCGGCAGCGAGGGGAAATTCATATATTCGCTCATAGCGATAGACACAAATCAAAACGGCAGGCTTGACCTTGATGACCGGTCCGTGCTTCAATACTCCGATGTCAGGGGAGGAAATTCCTACAGGCTCACAAAACAATCAGTATCCTCATTCAAGGCAAAGTGGCTGAGTGCGGTAAAGACAAGGGACTACCAGGGGATAATTCTTTATACAGACATTACCGGCGAAAACATAAACCTCAACATAATACCGGACAGCGGCATCATCCCTAAAAAACAGAACGCAAAACTGCAGCTTGAATACTGCAGCACTTACCTTGAAGAATGGGACGATGCCGAGAGATACGAAATGTCCCTTGAAGCAGTGAACTTTTTTTTCGGAAGCAGCAAAGATAATTCCGCCAGGACCTATGTTGACCGGTCACTGGGGATGTCTGCGTCGTATTATATAATGGCAGGGAGAAAACAGGATGCAGAGAAGGTCATAGCCCTTCTGAGGAAACGGGCTTCTGAGAAGAACCCCTACGCGTCGCTGCAGCTCCGGATAGCAGAGGATATGCTTGCCGGAAGAAAAGGGAGCAATGAAAAGATGCTGGATACGCTCCGCAGCGACAAAGATAAAAGTTTTTATATACCATTCGCAACTGAAGATGTTGGAGACCTGTACTACTCTTCCGGAAACAGGGAGGCGGCATCGCGCGTATACAGCGCAATAATAAAAACATACCCCGACTATGAGCGGGCAATGGATATCCACGTAAAGATTTCGCTATGCGATGACGACCTGCGTTCAAGGCAGCTCTCTGAATCAGCAGTAAATGTTCTCTCTTCTGGCAACGCTAACCAGAGAATAACAGTTGTTCGTAACCTCATATATGGTTTTCAGAAGGGTGACTTCCCTGCGGCATCGGCAGCATCATACCTGAAAAATGTTTCAGTGCTTAAGGAAAAGTTTAAAGATGATAAAAAGATTCTGCCAGTGATTAAATATTCGGCGGGCCTGCTTTATCTTAAAGCCGGTGATTCAGGGAACGCATCCAGGGAGTTGAAAGAGACCCTTGAGATAACGCCAAAAAACGACATCATCAGTCACCTTGCAAATATAATAATGGGCGACATTGAACGAAGGGCGGGACGTTCCGGAGAAGCTGAAAAATATTACAGTGAGGGTTTCAACAGCCACTCAAGAAGGTTCAGGACCGGGAATTTACGCGAGAGGCTTTCATGGCTTGTTGATTATTACGAGCAGACAGGGATAAGGCTTTCGGTTTCGGGCAGGTTCATGGAGGGCGCGCATAACCATGAGAAGAATATACTCCTCCTTACAAAGATGCACAACAAAAGGCTCTTCCCTGAAATATATACCCGGTATGCCGCAAGGGCACATGTTCTTTATGTTGATTCGTTTATTGAGTGGAAAGGGGAACAGGGAATCGCGGAGCTTGAAAAATCATACAATGACAACATGCCCCTTTTCAGGATGGACTTTAACAGGGCCGCGATCTACGGCCTTGCATATATTTATACAAAGAAGGCTCTCTACATAGAAAATACGCCCCCTGCAGATACTGATACGCGGACGGAACCACTTGTAATTGATGCGCTTGCAAAGAGTGATCAACAGATCGAGTGGGCGCTCTTTCTCGATGATACATTCATTGAGCCTTACCTTCTGAAAAGCTGGAACTACCAGTTTATAGACTACCGCCGCTCGACCGGTGACGAGGTATTCTCGGATTCTTCGGATAAATTCTTCCCGGAACACCTCTGGGAGAAAAGTGTGCCCATACTTGAAAAAGCGGTTACGGCGAATGATGAGTCAACGAACCCGGAAAACGAAGGGAACCTTAATCTCAACATGGCCAATACTTATTTTCTGCTTCAGAACTATCCGCGGGCTTTGAAGCATTACCAGCTTGCTGCAAAGTACAAGAAGAGCTTCGGAACTGAAACAGAGCAGGCTCTTTATCATTTTCATTACGGCTACTGTCACTGGCAGAACAATGATACCGCGAAGGCCAGGGATGAAATAAGCAAGGCTTACGCAATATACAGGGGCATGACCGCGGGTAGAACAGGGATGTACGCGTCACAGTACCTTGTGTTCTACAGGTACTTTGCGCTTTTCAGCAGGTACGATGGAAAATATAGCGAGGCCATAAAGTGGTACAGGATGATCCTGGACCTTGCGGACGGGAACAAACTTGAAATTGACCGGGCACGCTACCTGCAGGAGATCGCGCGCTGTTACATTGAGATGGGTGACACTGATACTGCAATTTCATATATCAACCAGGCTGAGCAGCTTCTTAAAAAATATCCCGACGATACGAGGAAGTACTATGCGAAGATAAAACTTTTCGGCATTGGTCCTTTCCCTGTTTACGACATGGGACCTGATTCCCTTGTCATCGGCGGGAGCAGCATATTCTATCCGCTCGATACGTTCAGCAAGAAACTGCTGAACCTCTCAATGCTGGAAGAGATTGCGCTTAAAAATAATGATTACGCTGCCGCGGTCAAACACCTGAAGAATAAAATCAAGCTTACAGCGGAGAAGGATACAGAGCTTGCAAATGACATAATGATCAGGTCGAAGAACAACCTGGGGTATTACTATTTCCTGTCCGGTAAATATGCCGATGCAGAGAAACAGTTCATTGAAACCGGTAAACTTTCCATTGAAAAAGAAAACCGGGATGGAATGTTCTCCTCTATCTTGAACCTTGTAAACCTCTACTCCATGATGATAGAGGAGAACCTGGATCCGGGACGGGACTGGCTTAAAGTTACAGGGTCAGCCATAAAAACAATCCAGGGACACAGGGATACGTACAGGAAACTTGCCCTGAATCAGGAGATGGAAGACCTTGAAAAGAAAGCTGAAACTGCAAAACGTAAAGTTACCGCAGAGGAGAAAGAGGCTGCGGAACTCAGGGTCAGCCGGGAGACTGACGAGGTAAATTATAAACTTGATATAGCTGTGAGCACCCTTAAATTCTACAGGGCGGAAATTCTCTATTCGAAGGTCAGGCCGCAGAAGACAGAGAAGGATGCGGCTTATAATCTGTATGCCGGGAACAGGGAAATCTTCAACCTCTACACCGAGGCGCTTGCGGGATTCGAGACCGCCTTGTCTGTATCGGGCGTGTCAGTGAATCCCGGGCTCCAGTGCAGGCTGCTGATAAACAGCGGTACGTGCTACGAAAAGCGCGGGGAATACGAAAAGGCCTATGTGGCTCTCCTTGACGCGAAGACGATCGCTGACAAATACGAGCTGCGGTGGCTGAAGATTTCAGCGAACCATGCACTGGGGTCGTTCATGCACAGGTCCGGCAGCGAGGTTGAAAAGGGGGACGCCAGGGTCCTTGCCGACAGGTACATATCATCTGCTCTTGAAATTGCCGAGGAACACCCGCTGCTTGTTGTAACCCACGCTGAGCGTATAAGGAGCATTTACAGGGAGTATATACAGATGCTGATTGCCTCCGGCAACAGCAGCAGGGCATTTACAGTCTCTGACAGGTACGCGCAGTTTACACGTATTGCGCTTGTGAACTCAATCTCCCCTGAATTCAAAAACAGCTATGACCGCAGGATCTACTACGACTACATTGCGGCGATCGGGAAACTCTTCCGGACCGGTGATGAAATATCCGCACTGCTTGAATCAGGCGCGAAACCCGAATCAGAAAAACTTGCTGAACTGAAAAAGAAATGGAATGAACATTCCGCGCAGGTGCGCTCGATGTACGATATGGCTGAAAACTACAACCCGCTCATATCATCCTGCCTTGAAATCGGGGCAGTCGTGGTTCCCGATTCTGCGTATGAGATATACAGGTTCCAGGATACGCCCAAAGGGATTTTCTGGTGGAGGATTTCCGGTAAAAAATTAAGTTCAGGATACCTGGATTCCGCGGATTCAGCTGCAGTGAACAGGCTGTTCGATGGCGACAATGCAAAGCCCGTATTTATACTGCTCAATGAATCTTTTATTTCACTAATAAACAGCGGTATTGTCATTGCAAAACCGTACAGTGCGGTTAATACCCTGGACCGGATAGGGTATTACCTGGAGGACACAAATCCGCTTACAGCAGAACTGCTTTCTTCAATAGATTTTGACGGTTCCGCTGCAGGTGTAAAGGTCACGTCATGGAATGATAAAATCAACCCGGCTGATTTTTCCACGGTTTTAAGTACCGGTGATTTAACGGACGCCACAGGTCCCTCTGCGCTTTTCAGTTCAGGGATACTCCCGGCATGCATTGTCAGGGCAGGGACTGGTTATGATTACAGCAGCATTGTACTGGAGACTGAGGCCGCGCTCTACGCTGGAACAACACGGGTAGTTTTTACAGGGAGTGATAAAAATTCTGTCGTAACGGATATTATCAGCAGTGTTTACAGGCCTGGGACAAAACTTCTCCCTGAAAATACGCTTGTTTGTGGATATATCAGGACAACAATCCCTGAAACATATAATGTGGAAAAAACCGCTGACAGGGAATACAGGCTTTATGCTGATAGCCTCGGGCGACTTGAACTTGCACCGGCCCGGGTACACCTGGCTAAGTGGTACTCTCTTAAAGGAGAAACTGTAAACCGGGAATACACAGTGAATCTCTGGCATATAAGCATGCTTGCAGGAGATTATCAAAAATCAGCAGAAGTAATAAATGCAATGAAGCCTGCGGGGGCTGAAGACCAGAATGCATATGACCTGATGACTATATGCCAGCTCCTGTACACTGGTAAAATAAGCCAGGCGAGAACTGCTTATGATAAAATTCATGGGAATCCTGCAGCTTCTGCAGATTCTGAATTCATTAATATAATACTCTCACTGGCAGAGAAAGGGGATGTCTCTGCGGTTAAACGGGCAGCGGCAATCAAAAAGCCTTACATGACAATTATACCGTCAGACCGTTACCTCTTCCTGGTTCTGTCATATGCGATTCTTATAAGCGACGAAGCGGCAAAAGAGGCTGCGGCACTGATACCATCAGCTGCTGCGGCATCAGAAAGGGATATGCTGCTCCTCATGACTTTTTCAGGAAGAAAAACTGCCTCAGGCACATCGATCAGGTTTGACAGGATTGCCACACTCTCTTCGGGGGGTACACCAGGCAGGACCTACGGGGAAAGCGCTGCAGGACTCTTTACCGGAGATACAGGCTATGACAGGCTGTCTCTCTTCCCCGTAATCTTTATCCTTAATTATTATACAGCTGAAGGGAATCCAGGCCGTTTCTTCACAGACAGCGACATAGCCCGGATATCGGCTGCTGCTGATCCTGTTGATGCGCTTCTGCTTCTTTCAAGGGTCAGGAAAACTTATGAAAGTAATGCTGAGTATACGTCCGCACTTGCAATGACAGTGGAGATGAAAAAATATTCACATGCAGCGCCGTATACCCTTGCTGAAATTTACGCTGATGAAGCGCGGATCCATTCTCTTGATGGTGATTACAGGGCTGCTTACGGGTCAGGGCTTGAAGCAGAAAAAATTTATGCAGAGAGGGGCGAGACAAGCAAAAGCCTGGGACTGCTGATGATCAGCATACTTACATCCACAGGGCAGTACCCTGAAGCGGCAGCCCGCGCAGAGGTGATGAAGAATGTACAGGCATTCACCGTCCGGGAGAAGTACCAGTTCGGGATACAGCTTGCTCTTATTGAATTGAACAGGCTGGGTGGACTGAAGAAGGCAACTGTTGATGATGCGGCTGAGTTTGAAAGGCTGTTTGGTTCAACCCTGAACATGCTGACTGACAATCCCTCATTAGCCGCAGGACCGGGAATGGAGTCCATGGCACAGCTTGTCTTTGACGAGTTCATCAACTACAAGATGAGGACCGGGAATTATAATGACGCCCATTATTATAACGAGATAAAAAAAATCGCACTGACATCGGTCAGGTCCGGAATAAACCTGCTTAAAAAGGGCGATGCATCATCTATGGGCAGGCTGAATGTCCTGATACCGGAAAGTGCTGTCTATGTAAACATATCTAAAAACAGGAAAGACCTCTTCATCTGGATCATAGACAGCAAAGAGAAGAAGGCATTCATTATACCCGGCGGCTATACATCAGCTGAAAAAATAATCACCGGATACGAGTCAAGGGCTGCGGCCGGTAAGGATGTTTCATCATTTTCAAAAGAGCTGCAGATACTCCTTGCACCGGTTTACGGTTCGCTTAAAAATAAAAAAAGCATAATTGTATGCTGCGATTCATGGACAGAAAAAATCCCGCTTGAGATAGCCGGTGACAGCCGCATGCTCTGTGAGCAGTATTCGATAGTATATGTTTCATCACCGCTGCTGCTTTCCGGAACTGCTTCAGAAAGGGCCGGGTCTGTGCGGGTAATTTCGTACAGCGAGGGCGATCACAGGCAGTACATTGAAAGGGCGGCGGTCAGGGAGTCCGGTGTGCCTTTCACTGTTTCAGAAAAGGCGGATGGCGGCGTGGCCCATGTAGCAGACGCAATAAATTACAACAGGTCTAAACCGTTCTTCACGGTTGAGAACGGCAGGAGCCTTGATGAACTTGTTTCAGGCTCGCGGATGGCTTACCTCACTGCGGGTGATATCAGGGGTTCGTCGGTGACAGACCTTGTGCTGACAGCACAGGACCTCTGCAGCGGGGAAATCATAGTAAACAACGCCGCAGTCAGGGATGTTAACTCTGCAGAATTTATTGAATCGTTTTATTCAGGGATGTCTGCAGGTTCAGGGAGCGAGGCGGCGTTCAGGCAGTCTGCAGATAAGCTCAGGAGCGGCAGGTACAGGCACCCGTCGAACTGGCAGGGTCTGAGAATCTATGTGTGCAGCCTGGCAGTGTCAGGAAACTGATCCAGGGTAAAGTACCGGCATAATCATGAATCCTGACACAAGGTACATAGAGGCGTCCGAAAAAAGGGTCGGGCTTGCCATAAACCGCTACTCGCTTATACAGGGGGGCGACAATGTACTGGTTGCGCTCTCAGGCGGCAAGGATTCGCTTGTTATGCTTGAGACTCTGGCAAACAGGAGGCGCAGGCTCCCGGTTACATACGGTATAACCGCTGCTCATGTGCACATAAAAAATATCGGCTACAGCGTTGACCGGGACTACCTTGCGGATTTCTGCGAAAAGCTTTCAGTCCCCCTGCATATAATAGAGGCAGAGGCAGACCTTGAGTCCGCAGGGGATAAATCAATATGTTTTGTCTGCTCCTGGCTGCGCCGCAAAAAACTTTTTGATCTTTGTGAAAGTGCGGGCTGCGGCATACTCGCTTTCGGGCACCACATGGATGACGCGGTCGAGACCCTGGTCATGAACATGATGTTCAACGGAACAATAAGTTCAATGCCACCGGCGCTTCATCTTTTCAGCGGGAAACTAAAACTCATCCGCCCGCTTATTCTGCTTGAAGAGAAGGAGACTCTTGAGTATTCCCGGCTCCGGGGATTCCCTAAAATGGTAAAGGACTGCCCGCATTCAAAGGATTCTAAAAGGGCCGAGGCAAAAAAAATAATACAGGCCATGACCTCGGTTGAGAAGACCTCGCTGAAGAACCTTTACAGGTCAATGTCAAACATACATGGTGAGTACCTGCCCATAGCCCGTGATCCGTTTGTAGCCCCGTAATGCATTACGGGGCTACAAACGGATCATTGTAACCGCACCCCTCATATGGACTAATGTTCTCCTCCTGCTGCAGGTGGGTCACATCCTCGTAGTAGGGGAAATCCCGGCACATCCTGGGACGGATGGTGTGGATCGAACACGCAGGCATTCCGTCAATTACAGCATAATGTTTGCAGCGGTAGTGGTACGGAAGGTCTGCTCCCTTCTCTTCGAATTTGAATTCAAGCATGGGGTATATCAGGTATATATCAGAAAAGTTGGGGTCTATCTGTTTGGATTTTTTCCAGAAGCCGTAGGCCTTTTCAAGGAGTTCGGGATCCTCGGCAAGCCTTACATCCTGGCAGCACATCCCGCATCTTTTACAGTCACCCATGATTTTCACCCGACAAAATGATTTTTTTCCAGAAAAGGGGTCAGAGCATAATATGGCAAATATAAAATGTTTTTAACCCGGTCGGGCTTTGGCGCAATGTGAATTTAAAATGCACTATAAGCATCTTGTAATTGACAATATAAATTGCTTCAAATAAAAAAAATGAAATATTCCAAAGCCGGGAAAGGTCTGAGCGCCATGAGAGAAAATACTGAACATCTGCTGTTTTCTAAAATAAAAAAGATTAATTTAATCCTGCTGATTCTTTTTTTTATGACAGGAGCGGTCTCATCTCTCAGGGCTGAATTTATTTTCCTCAAAGACGGCAGCATAATCGAGGGAACAATAACCTCGGATGCTGCAGACTACCTGACGCTGCAGACAAAGGATAAAAAGGAGAAACAGATAACGAGAAGTAATATTCTGCGCATTCTCTACACAAGGCTATCCCTTGGCAAGGTCTACGTGCAGAAACGCGACGGCAAGGGGATCGAGGTTTACATGGTGGACGAGGACCAGGAGTCCTGGACCTTCCGTGAGGATCTTTACAAACCGGTGGAATTTAAACTGAAGCGCACTGAAGTGCTCTTCATGGCCGAGAAGAACCCTTCGGGCCTTGAGGGTGAGGCATGGACCGACAAAATTGAACTTAAATGGCTTCCCCCCTACAACAAGATAAAACACTACACAGTCTACATCAAGACCTCTGAAAAGGGAAAGTACGAGCCTGTTGCCTCTACCGAGAACCTTGATACGACAATAAAGAAGCTTAAGAGCAACACCACGTACTGGGTAATTGTTACCGCAACAGACACTGACGACTACGAGTCCCTGCCGAGCAATGAACTGAAGATTACCACAAAGAATATACTGCCCGATGCGCCGGGGATTGTTTCTGCAGATAACGCGGTTTCAACTGACGGTAAGACATCGGTTTTCAGAATTAAATGGAAGACCGGAACAGACCCCGACGGAAAAGTGATAAAGTACAGGCTCTACGGCATGAAGGAGGGCGAGCGCGTACTGATAAAAGAAATTTCAACGACAGAATATGACCTTGCAGATTTAATACAGTATCAAAGCCTGGAACTGGCCTCTGTTGACGATAAGGGGGATGAATCTGTTGCATCAAGGATTGCCATAGGCAAACTTTTTATAGGCATTCACCCCGCGGTGATAGTGCCCCTGGGTAATTTTGCAGACCTTGGCGAAATGGGCTATGGCGCCTTTATTTCATGTTCATATACCGGTTTATGGTTAGAGAACATGGTTACAGCAATTGACCTGGGCTACTTCTACATAACAGGGAAAGACCAGCTTGAAAGCACAGGCCGTAAAGTTAACATGATTCACATGGCGCCGCTCATGCTCAGGGGCGGATACGAGTTCAGGGTAACTGAAGGTATCGCCCTTACACCTGCCCTGTCGCTGGGGTATGCCTATACCTGCATTGACTATGTATACCGTTACCAGATAACTTCACCCGCGGTTTCAAAAACCTCTGACGGCTTTGATCCCATTGCGGCATTCTCTGTGTCAGCGGACTGGGCATTCAGGTATGACATGACGATGGGAGTGTACGCAAGCTATGGCATTATATTTGAAAAGGACGACAGCCTTGGATATGCGTCGCTCGGCATAAACTTTAAGGTGAGGTTTTAGCATATGAAGAAGATTATAATGATAATACTGTTTTCTGTAATTATGCTTTCATGCGACAACGCGCTCATGGATGTGTATAATGACAGGTGGGAATCATACGCTACAAGTGAATCGGGATTTACTTCAGCAACGAATGTTGGAGATATTGCGACATTAACCGTTGGCGATGTAAGTGTGAATATGGTTTATGGGAATAACCAGACAAGTATTACTTTTCCCACACTGGAAAATGATTCAGGTACTGGAACAATAACACGGCAGTTTTTTATGGGGCAGACTGAGGTGACAAATGAAGAATTCAGGAAAGTGCTGCAGTGGGCATATTTTAAAGGGAAGTTAAGTGATTATACGGGTGCTCATAATGAGGTAAATCAGAGGCAGGCATCATATGGTAATCAACCTTTAGTTTATTTGGAAGAAGCCGGTAAAATCAGATACAGCAGAGGGCTTTTTACAGTTGTTCAGGGTTTTGACAGATACCCTGCGAATAGGGTGACCTGGTTCGGTGCAATAATGTTCTGCAATTGGCTTACAGAGATGCGGGACGGAAATACAGATAATGTTGTCCACACAAACATTCCCTCTGATGGTTCAAATTGGGATTTTCTTGCTACTGGAAATCAAGATTCCAGATCTGGATATCGCCTACCTCTACGAAAGGAATGGGAATATGCTGCCCGTTACAGGGGCAATGATAGCGTAAACACGGTTGCAGGTTACGCCAATCCCTATTTTACAAAGGGGTATTCAGCAAGCGGCGCAACAGGCCCGATTACTGATGAAGCTGCCACCCGTCTGGTTGCCTGGTATTCAGGTGATCCAGACATGGGAACCGGTAATGCAATACAGCCTGTAATGCGGAAAATACCCAATACACTGGGGCTCTACGACATGTCTGGAAGTCTCTGTGAATGGTTATTTGAAGGCGGCGATAATTATACTCGTTATAGGGGCGGTGGAGATTGGAATAACCCTATTAAGCCACTAACGGATGGTATGTGGCAAAGCCCAAGTCAGTCAATTTATGGAACAGGATTCCGCATTGTAAGGACAAAATAATAAAAAACATTTTCATTCATGGTCATCACCGCAAATTCCCCGCGCGCCCTGTAGCCCCGTGATGCATAACGGGGCTACAGGGCGCGCGCGAATCATATCCGTTCCGGATTCGTCGCAATGTATCTCCTGTATGCATTTAATTCACCCTGGTCCCGTATTATCCTGTCATAGAAACCGGGCTGCCACGAAAACTCATTTAAACCGGACTCTCTGCATCTTCTGGTAACAGCTGCCTTGAATAACCTGACAATAACCGAAACAGACCCTGATTCCGGCGATAAAGCGGAATAAAAATTATTCCGGTCGCGTTCATTAACAACAAACGGTGAAATGTATGTTCCGGATAATATTAAAATAAAATGAATATGGTCAGGCATGACAACATATTCATCTATAAACACATTGCCGCGTAAATTGGCTGTATTGATTAATTCTTCACGGGCAATTATGCCTACCTGCGTTAACTCAAGTTTACCCGGTTCTACCCTGGCAAAATATGGAGCGCGGTTTTTCGTTACAATGGTGATAAAGTAATGCCCCTCATTGCGATAATCATAATTTTTTAATCTCATCCGGGTCATGGTTTTTTCCGTATTATAATATGTTTTTATATCATGTATACGTTGTGAAAACATATCTCATGAAATTTTTTTTGGGAAATACGGGATTCCCCCCCGCCCCCGTAGCCCCGTTATGCATAACGGGGCTACGGGGGCGGACGTTACGGGGCTACGGGAATTAACTATTTCCATTTTTCTTCATCTATTTCTTGACAAATACCCTCTCCAAAAATAAGCACTCAATTATCTTTTTTATTGCATCAATAGACATTATATTCTCAAGATATACCAATCCTAAACTACAGGGAAATGATATGACAGTAAAAGATGGATTTTCAGCGGAAGAGATATTCACAAGACAGACAGGATACGCCTACAACGATTTCATCATTCTCCCAGGCTACATTGACTTTGCCCCTGATGACGTAAGTCTTGATACAAACCTGACCCGCAACATAAAACTAAAAAGCCCCCTTGTTTCAAGTCCAATGGACACTGTAACCGAGGCTGATATGGCAATTGGCCTCGCGCTCTGGGGCGGGATCGGGATCATTCATTATAACAACACTGTAGAAAAGCAGGCTGAAGAGGTGAGGCGCGTAAAACGCTACGAGAACGGATTTATCAACAAGCCGAAGGTTCTTTCGCCTCAGCACAGGATCAGCGATATTGATATAGTCAAGGCAAAATATAACTTTTCAGGCATACCAATTACAGAGGATGGCAAGCTGAACTCAAGGCTTGTGGGTATCGTATCAAACAGGGATATAGACTTTGAGCGCGACAGGTCCAAATCCCTGGCAGAAGTTATGACCACAGACCTTCTGGTCGCACACGAAGGTATAACCCTTAACGAGGCCAATAAAATACTGAAGACTTCAAAAAAAGGGAAGCTCCCCATAGTTGATGATAAGGGTAGACTTGTCGCACTCATGAGCAGGAGTGATCTTTTAAAAAACAGGGAGTATCCCCTTGCCTCGAAAGATGACAAGAAGCAGCTCAGGGTCGGGGCGGCGATTTCGACAAAGGATGAGGACAGGGAAAGGCTCGCAGCTCTCCATGAGGCAGGGGTCGATGTAGTGGTAATAGACTCGGCGCAGGGAAATTCCATGTACCAGGTTGAAATGATAAAGTACATAAAATCAAAATATCCCGAAATAGATGTCATAGGCGGCAACGTTGTTACAGAGGAGCAGTGCGCGGTGCTGATAAAGGCCGGTGCCGATGCGCTCAGGATCGGTATGGGTCCCGGTTCAATATGCACCACCCAGACTACAATGGCAGTGGGAAGGCCGCAGGCAACCGCGGTTTTCAGGACAGCGCGTTTTGCGGCAAAACATAATGTCCCTGTACTTGCAGACGGCGGTATCGCGAACATAGGCCATATATCCAAGTCTCTTGGACTTGGTGCATCGGCAGCGATGATGGGCTCAATGTTCGCAGGTACTAACGAGGCGCCAGGTGACTATTTCTACGAGAACGGCGTAAGGCTCAAGAGGTACAGGGGCATGGGCTCAAAGGAGGCCATGGAGGCAGGCGGTAACAACAGGTACTTTGCAGAGGATGCAAAGATCATAGTGGCACAGGGTGTATCCGGCGCTGTAATGGACAAGGGTTCACTTAACGATTACCTGCCGTACCTGATACAGGGGCTTAAGCATTCATTCCAGGACATGGGCATCAGGAATGTTAAAGCTCTTCATGACGCTTTACGTTCAGGAGACCTGCGGTTTGAAATACGTTCAGCTATGGCACAGAGAGAGGGGCATGTCCACGACATGTATTCGTACAAGGAACCGCAGTTCATGTAACCCGCACTTCACAAAAAACTCCGCGATTGCGGAGTTTTTTTATTCCCCTGATTTTTTTTACCTGCATATTCATTACATTAAAAACACCGTGAGCTTTGCTGAATTCGGCCGTAATTATTATACATATACTGCATAAAATACTGCAGGTCACCGGGCTGAACGGGCATGCAGCAGGCCTAATTTTAAATTAATACAGGAGAATGCAATGTTAAAGAGAGTTACAGTATTATTTATAGTATTAATCATGACTTTTGCGATTGGCTGCGGGAAAAAGGAACCGGCTAAGGCATATAAGACTGTTGCGGTTGATTCATACCTGGTTGAGAATCCCGGTGAGAAAAAACTTGTTTATGTTCCCAAGGGCAAGCTGAAACGCGGCGAGTATGTCATTGTCAATGAAGAGCGGGATGTAAGCGGCAAAAAGTTTATCAATGTAACGATTGACGGCGTAACCACAAGGGGCTGGATCGATGCTGTTAACCTGAAAGAGGGTAAACTTGAATCCGTGGCAGTGATAAAAGATGATGATCTCTACCTGAGACCTAACCTCAAGAGCGAAAAGACCGGAACTGTCAAGGCAGGACAGGTTGCTTTTAAAATCGAAGAGAACAACGAATTTGTTCTGATCCAGTTCCCCGGCAAAGAGGCATACATACTTAAAGCAAGCCTTGGCGATGCAAGCATGGTAATAAGAACAATAACAATTGTCGGCCTGGGTAAGGCAACTGTTGCCGCATCATCTCAGTACCTTCCAAGTGAAGGCAAAGAAACATCATTTGACCCGAGGAATGTTTTTGACGGAAAAGTCCAGACCGCATGGTGTGAAGGCAAGAGCAGCGATGAGGGGATCGGCGAGTTTATAATCCTCACATTTGAAAAACCGGTAGTGCTGACACAGGTCGGTGTTGTAAACGGTTATGCCAGTACCGGGGACTCATATAAAAATAACAGCAGGGTGGCATCGTTAAAAGTGATTTCAGGTAACGGCCAGGAAGTGGTTATTGACCTTGTTGACAGTAACCTTGATTTTCAGACTTCAGCCATGGAACTATACGGTACGTCATTTAAGTTTATGATAAACAAGGTTTACAGTGGAAAGATGTCTGATACATGTATAAGTGAAATCAGGCTTGAAGGCCGTACTGATTTTGCGCCGGACAGTGAATATGGCGGGGAAGAGCAGGAATAAATTCCTCAAAAATACATAAAATTTGAGGAAAAGGGCCCGCAATAAGTGAGGGACCAATTTTTATACAGATAAAAAACTTCTTGAATAATGAATTGCCTTTTGCCATAATTACATTAAAGAAGCAGTTACTCAAAAAATACAAACAGCGATAACTATATGAAATCAAAAGCAGTCTTTTCAGGAAACAGCCTTAACATTAAGACTCCAATATTTGCATTGCTGACAGTATCATTAATCAGTACAGGATTTATAGTGGCCGGGGTATATTTTTTGAGGACGATCGCCCCGTTTGATCATCTCCTCATAGGGCTTGGTATACTATTTGTATCCGGCACACTTTTTTTTATGGTGAATACAAAGTATTACAAGCTGCATTTTAATGAAGAGCCCGGGTACATCAGTCTTGTTGAATCTACAAGCTGGGAGATTTCACCATTTAAAATTCCTCTCAAATACTTCACTGAAATACTGATGCAGTACACTATAAATGACAAAAAAAAACCTGAATATGAAATCATTCTTAAAAACAGGTTCGGGTCAATGCTTCTTATCGCGAAATTCGATAATGAAAAAGAGGCAAAGAAATTTGCCGAAAAATTTGAATCAAAAATCGGCCTGCCCCTGACATGCAGAAACGAGATAGAACTCGATTCAATCAACAGGAAGCATCCCTTTAATCCTTACCCGCTTTTTCTGCCGGATAATACCAATGTTAAAACTGCCGAGACCAGAGATACGGCTTCAATCAGCTGGAAGGTTAAATACCATCCTTTCCAGGTGGGATTTATTCTTGGTATCTACTACGGATTTTTTCATATCCTTCATTTCTCGGTTATCCCCTCAGGCGATCTGAATGCCCTTGCAATTATTGTAATCTACACGGCACTGGGAATTCTTCTTTCGCTTCTTATTACGGTTATCCTTTTTTCATTTTTCGGAAGGTATTATGTTGTAGTCGGCAAGGGGGAGATCCAGATATATCACCAGGTCTTCGGCCGCAAGTACAATGAGCAGCAGATGAATAAAGAAGATGTCGCGATTATACGCAGTACAATTGATCCTGAAAACGAAACAATCATCATCGCAAGCCGAAAGGGTATAGGCGCGCTGAACAATCTTCTTAAAAATTATGTGCACGGTAAAAAAAATATAAAGAAGATGATTGATATTGATGATGTAATTAATCTCAGGGATGAATTATTCCGGGTTGATGTTTCAACGCTCAGGCTCGTCGAAAAGCTTTACATCGACCAGTTTATCCTGAAGAATTTCTGATAGAACAGACATGATTGCAAAACTTAAAGGCTTTGTAGACGAGATTCAGCCGACCGAACTTATACTCGATGTAAAGGGTGTCGGTTACGGCCTTACCATACCGGTTTCAACATACGAGAAAGTCCAGGCCGGGACTGAAGCCTCTCTTTACGTGCATACCATTCATAAAGAGGACCAGTTCAGGCTTTTCGGTTTTTTTACCCGCGTCGAAAAGGACCTCTTTATCGCACTGATCAATGTGAGCGGAATTGGGCCTGCAATGGCGATCTCGCTTCTCTCCGGGATGGCTCCGGACAGGCTGATAGACGCCATAAAAAACAACAATATTGCTGCTCTCACTAGAATCCCCGGAATCGGCAAAACAAAAGCTGAAAAGCTTGTGTTCGAACTGAAACGCAAGCTGCCCAGGCTTGAACTGATAGCCGGGCCCGCATCCGAAACGGACTCATCATCGAGCGATGCCATTCAGGCGCTTGTCTCGCTTGGATTCAGTGAGTCCGATTCTTCAAAATGCGTTGCCGGCCTTGTCTCAAAGAAACCCGATATTACAATTGAAGAGATAATCAAGGATGCCCTGAAAATACTTGCCTGAAAAGCGGCTTTTTTTATTGACACAGCAGGCAGCCGGGATTTATATCCACACAACATTGAACTTAACGTTCGTCTTATCAAGAGTGGCGGAGGGACTGGCCCTGTGATGCCACGGCAACCATTCAATATGAACAGGTGCTAATTCCACGGATTTTATCCGGAAGATGAGACTGCAGTTTTGAAAAAAACCGCCGTCTCCATGAACAGGCGGTTTTTTTATGACTGAAGAAGATTATCGCAATGCAGGCTCGGTCGGTATTGTTGAAACCCGTTACTACTCATTTGCCTCACCTCCTGAAGAACTTGACCTCCAGGGCGGAGAAAAAATAGGCCCTGTAACAATCGCGTATGAAACTTACGGCACGCTTGACCAGTCCGGCCGGAATGCAGTTTTAATCTGCCACGCTCTCTCCGGAAGCGCCCATGCTGCCGGTTACCATTCCTCCTCAGACAAAAATCCCGGCTGGTGGGACTGGTACATCGGGCCGGGCAAGGCCTTTGATACTGACAAATATTTTATAATATGCTCCAACATTCTCGGAGGCTGTACAGGTTCAACTGGACCGGCATCGGTCAACCCTGCAACCGGCAAACCGTACGGCATGACATTCCCGCTGATCACAATTGCCGACATGGTAAGGGTCCAGCATTCACTTGTGCGGCACCTGGGCATAAACAAGCTTCTCGCTGTTGCAGGGGGTTCAATGGGGGGGATGCAGGCGCTGCAATGGACAATCTCATTCCCTGATGATGTGGAGTCATGTATTGCCATTGCGACCTCGGCATCGCTTTCGGCGCAGGGAATCGCCTTTAACGAGGTGGGGCGCCAGGCCATATTCAATGACCCGAACTGGAACGGCGGAGATTATTACGACAGCACAATCCCCGGTGCCGGCCTCTCCCTTGCGCGTATGATAGGCCACATCACTTACCTGAGCGAGAAGCATATGCATGAAAAGTTCGGCCGCAACTTCCAGAAATCCGGGATGCAGCCCGTAAGTGGATCCAGCGAGTTCATGGTCGAATCATACCTTCGCCACCAGGGGATAAAGTTTGTTGAAAGGTTCGACGCGAACGCATATATCTATATTACAAAGGCCATAGATTTTTTTGATCTTAACGAGGATTACGGCGGAAGCCTTATTAATGCCTTTGAAAATGTCGAGGCGAACTACCTGGTTGCCAGTTTCACGTCTGACTGGTTATACCCCAGCGATAATGCAAAGGAGTTTGTCCGTGCTCTGCGGGTCAACGGGAAGAATGTTAATTATACGGATATAGATACTGATAACGGGCACGATTCGTTTCTGCTTCCCAATGAGCTGCTGGAAAAGAATATTTCCAATTTTTTAAAAAATGAATACAGGCAGAGTACAATATAGATGGAAGAACTTAGAATTGGTTACGACCTTGTTGTTGATGCGGTGAACCAAGGCGCCAAGATCCTTGACCTTGGCTGCGGCGACGGTGAACTGCTGCTGCAGCTGCAGGAGGAGAAAAAGGTTAAGGGGTTCGGTGTTGAAATCTCCGAAGAGGGGGTTAGCCTGTGCATGGAGAAGGGCCTCTACTGTTACCAGGCCGACATAGACGAGGGACTCAGCGACTACAAGGACGACTCGTTCGATTTTGTCATACTCAGCCAGACCATACAGAACACAAAGGTTCCGGACTATGTATTGAGCGAGGTCCTGCGAATAGGAAAACAGGTGATTGTAAGTTTTCCAAATTTCGGTTATTACAGGAACAGGATCTATCTTTTATTCAGGGGAAAGATGCCGGTAAGCAAGCACCTACCCTACGAGTGGTATGAATCACCCAACATCCACCTTATGACAATACACGATATGCGCAACATGGCCGGACATGTGGGATTTAAAATTATTAAAGAGAGAAATTTTTCAGTAAGGGATGGCAGTTCCTCAAAACGCAAAAAGTTCATGCCGAATTTTTTTGCCCAGTACGGGTTTTTTATTATCAGGAGAAAATAGCGGGCACCTGGATTCTCTAAAAATAATAATCAGTAATTTCTGGAAATTTATGTGAAATTTTTTTTCCTTATCCCCACTTAAGCCTTAATATAAATATACAGTATTAGGCTTAAAAATTTAAGGCGTCACCTCGGCCTGTTGAAACTGAATTTTGGAAAATAATTTTGTTGACAAACATTAAGTATTTTAGAATATATTAAAATATTGTTATTTAGCTTGCGATTTTTGTAATTATTGTTTAAATCATCAGTAAGGAGTATGGAATGAATCAAAAAATTTCAAGGAGAGACCTGTTTGTTAAAGGTGCAAAAAGAACAGCTGCAATTGGTATTGCAACAGCAGCATTGCCGCAGGTTGCAAGAGGAGCCTCCGGTGAAGAACTGGCAACACTGATAGATCTAAGAAAGTGTATCGGCTGTGAATCGTGTGTTTATGCATGCAAAGATTCAAATGCGAAAAAGTACCCGGAGCCGTTGAAGCCTTTCCCTGTAATGCACCCTGCAAAAAGGGTCAAGGTAGAGGACTGGTCTGACAGAAGGGATGAAACAACAAGGCTTACCCCCTACACATGGCTCTACATCCAGAGGGTAAAACTTCATTACAATGGTAAGGATCATGAACTGAATATCCCCCGGAGATGCATGCACTGCCAGAATCCACCATGCGCCAACCTCTGCCCCTGGGGTTCTGCGCATAAACAGGATAACGGGATAACTTTAATAGATTCAAACCTTTGTCTGGGTGGCGCCAAGTGCAGGGATGTATGCCCCTGGAATATCCCGCAAAGGCAGACAGGTGTGGGACTATACCTTAAGCTTGCTCCCTCAATCGGCGGAAACGGTGTTCTGTACAAGTGTGACAGGTGTTATGATAAAATTGCGCAGGGTCAGACCCCGGCATGCATAACTGAATGTCCCGAAGGTGTGCAGAAAATCGGGAACAGGACAGATATAATACGTGAAGCCAAAGCAATAGCCGCTTCATCGGATGGATATATTTACGGGCTTGAAGAGAACGGAGGTACAAATACGATATACATTTCACCCGTGCCATTTGATGTTATAGACAGGTATCTTGAGAAGGGTAACGGGAAACCGCACATGCAGCCCGTTGCCGATTCAATGAAAAGCGCTGACCTGCTGTCAAAGGCCATGATCATAGCTCCGCTTGCAGGCATTGCTGCGGCAGTCGGGAAAAACTTTAACATGCTTAAAAAATTATTCAACGGGGAGAAATGAAATAATGGATAAACCGGATAACAGAAACTTAAAATATATACAGTGGACAGCAATAGCATCAGTAATGGCACTGGCCGTTACAGGATTCGGACAGATGCCGCTTTATAAAAGATATTATTTAGGCAGTATGCCCGGACTGGGGTGGACTGCGGATTATTATATCACACATAATATTCATTATATCAGCGCTGTAATTCTGCTGGGGTTGGCGGCTTATTATATCACAAAGTATTTTCTGCAGAACAGGGATGCTTTCACTATAACAAGACAGGGCCGGGTAATACACATTTTTCTGGCCGGTATAATTATTACCGGTATTTTTAAGGTCATTGCAAGTCAGAGGGGTGTTTATTTCAGTGAGGGCCTTCTATTCATTCTGGACCTGCTGCATATACTGTTCGCTTTTATGTTTCTTGTATCAGCCGGTATTTTTAAAATTATGAAATACAGACGGTATGAAAAAATTTTAAAATAAAAGTTCTGCCGCAAGGCAACTTCAGAAGAAATTGATTCATTAAGAATACACAATATTATAAAAAAATTGATATTTATGGCACCAATACTGTTTCAAATCCGTTTAAATATTAAATAACTTATAATACGAGGTGTAATCATGAAAAAAACATTAAACATCATCACAGCACTGATCTTTGCTTTTACAGTCGCAGCCTTTGCTCAGGAGACAAAAACAAAGACGGAGCTTAAAGACAAGGAACAGGTCAAGCTCGAGGAGAAGAATACGATCAAGAATGAAGACAAGGACCGAATAAAGCTGAAAGAGGAGGAACAGCTGAAGCTTAAGGATAAAGAGCAGATCAAACTGAAAGAGCAGGATCGTCTCAAACTCAAAGACGGTACAGGCGATGGCGATAAGGTTCAGACAAAAGAGAAAACCATGGTGAAGGACGGTGACAGTAAAGTAACAGAGGATAAAGGCAACAAAGAAAAGAACGCCATAAAAAACAGCGTCAGCGACAAGAAGAACAAGGCTGCAAACAAGGAGCGTAATAAAGAGAAAAAGGCCCTGAAGAAAGAAATAAAAAGCCAGAAAAAAGAGATGAAACAGAATAAAGAGATGCAGGATGAGATGATCAAGGGTGAGAGAAACGGCAGGTAGTAATTAACTGGCACTGAAATAAAATCCTTCGCCGCAGAAATACGGTGGAGGGTTTTGTCGTTATAAAACAGGATAGAACCGGAACGGAATAATTTATGAAAAGAATACTGATTTTTATTATAATGCAGGTCTCTTTTTTAAGTAATTCTTTGCTGTATGCAAAAGACAAGTTTAATGCCACAGGCGGGATTAAACTTGTCTATGCTGAAGATGAGAACGTGCTTCAGAAATACTTTAAACCATTTGCGTCGATCGGCTGGTCAGATGATTTGTTCGATGTGAATGCTTCATATTACAGGTGGATTTCGTACTCAATAACTGACGAGCTTTTTAATACCCGGGAGATAGATATTCACCAGCCAGGTCTTGATCTCTCTTTTTATCCCGGAAATATAACGAGTATTGACCTGGGATATTCATATTTTAAAGGTGATTCCTCGTATACGGCACACAGGGTCGAAGCCGGGTTTCTGCTTGATCTTGAAACAATAGATATCTCGTTTGATTATTCATACAAGTCAACAATGTATGATTTTGGCGTTAACATTGAGAATACTTCGCAGAACGGTGCTGTTGAACTTAGTTTTGATCTAAGTGATACCCTTTCATGGGATATAGCTTATGATTATGACAGGACCGATTATAAAACTTTTGACTACATTTATGATAAGCATACTTTTAGGGGCGGCCTGCTTTATATAATGTCGCAGGACTGTTTTATACTTGGCGGACTATCGGGAAGCGTGGACTCTTCAGATATCATAAGTGCTGTTGCTGATGTGGGGTTCACAATAAAACTTTATGACCATGTAAAACTCGGGGCGATATATATGTTCACTGTGGAATTCTCGGAGAAAACTGTGAGTGGCGGCGGGCCGGGATCATCAACGACAACAATTGAGGCTGATGCAAATCATACAGGGAGTGTTTCAGTTTCACTATACCTTTAAGATTAGGGGCGGCTATCAGTTTCCGCCCTTAAACTGTCTCCCCTCTCTGCTTTCCTTTTTCATGTCTCTCATATCCCTGATCTCTTCACGTGATTCCCGTTTCAGATCGCGTATCTCGCCGGGTTCAGCTCTGTTTATTTTGTTTCCGGAATCGTGAAATTTATCTCCATCACCTGTATTCTTTTCTGTATATTCAACTTTCTCGGTTATCGCATCCATGCTATTTCCTGTTTCCGCAGACCTGAACTTAACAGGATCATCCGAATCCCACTTCATGCCCGCCGGGACCTCAATTTGTAAATTTGTGCCTGAAATAATTACGCCGCCGGTGAATACAGCAACTGAAAGCCTCCCCTGTGACATTTCAAGTCTGAACTCTGTGCCCGTTGGTGTGATACTGTACTTACCGCATATAAAGGAATATTTAATTTTTCCTGCTGAACGTGATGTCGCTGCTCCGCTGTTCAGGTTGAAGATAAAGCCCGTGTCCCCTCCGCTCGCTGCCAGTTTAAGTTCCGAGGAGCCTTCAAGCTCGAGGCTATAGTTGCCGGTTGTAAGTGATACTGAAGAATCCCGGCCGGTTGATACCAGGTCTCCTTTCCGCAGCATATGTTCCATGTCAGCAGCAGTATTATTAACTTTCACCTCGCCGGTTATGGATGTTACTGACAATCCATTTTTGTATGTTGGATTCGGTATGCTGGTGACAATAAAGTATGCGGATACAGCAATTAATACAGCGGCAGCTAAACCGTATGCCAGTCTCAGGCTAAAGACCGGTTTTTCATGTTTAGCAATAACGCCGGAATTTGTTCTGTGCCATTCAGCAATAACTGCGACCTTTACATGGTCTCCGGCTACTGAATCGATTTTTTTCTCACTTATAATTCCGGAAAGGATGTTTACCTTTTTTCTGCATGAACCGCATACTTCAAGATGCTTTTCGGCACGTAAAATCTCTCTCCGGCCCATGATCCCGGAAACGAGTTTGTCAATATCCTTGTCTTTAAGGTGTGCATCCATAATCTTTACCTAATCATTAAACGATTCATTGCTGTCTTTAGTGTCAGAAGAAATAAAAAATCCTTCAGCCTGCAGCGTTTTTCTTATATTTTCTATAATAGCCCTGGTTTTTCTTTTAAGTGTTCTTTCAGGGATTTTCATAACAGCAGATATTTCATTATAGGTCAGGCCGTTCTGCCTGAAGAGGATAATACTTTTTTCAGGTTCTCCCATGGATCCTATTATTCTGGTAACTGTATCGATAATCTCACCTGAGGAGGCTTCCTCATGACTGTTATGTGTGTCAGGCATTGCGGAAATATCGCAGGATTCAGTCTTTCTCCTGGCAGCAGTGCGTAAAGCATCAATAGTAACGCTTCGTGCGATTGAGTAGAGCAGGGCCCTTATGTTCCCGGCATGTACCTCTTTCTTTTCAGAGTAATGGAGCAGCTTGATAAACACATCCTGCAGAATATCTTCAGCCGAATCATGGTCATAAACCGAGCGGAGTATATATGAAAATATCTCCTTTGAATAGGCGTTGTAGGCGTTTTCTATTTCGTTTAATGATATCATATTTTGTATTAAATAAACCCGTATTTTAATCTACGGGTTTATCAATCTGATTTATAACGTTATCGGCAATTGAAAAGGGCCAATCACGATAAAAAATATGCTATTAATGTTTCAGTTGTGATAAATAAGCGCCGAACAGCGCACCAATCAGCATACTGCTGTATGGATTTGATGTCATTGGTCACCCGCCTGTTCTGCACCCGACGTATTTATAATAAGCAAATCCAAGTGCTGCACCTGCAATTACTCCTATAATCAGTTTGTATGGTATCATTCTTTTTCTCCCTGTTTATTCAAAATTTAAATTATTCCGAGATAGCCTTCATCGGGCAAAAATCTGCGCAGGCACCACAATTTATGCATTTGTTTTCATCGATTACAGGCAAACCGTGTCCTTTCTGGCTTATTGCATCTACGGGACAGACCTTGATTGCCGGGCATGCGTGATTCTGTGGACATCTTTGAGGATTAACTTTCATGTAAAAGCACCTGTTTTTAAAATATTTAATTATTTACTATATTACTAAAATATCATTAAACCGGCAAGCAAATTAATCAAAAAAAAGATTTTTTTTCTGCTGCCTTAACTGGAGTAAATCTCCAGATCAGACAAAACAGCAGAGAGTTTATTCAAAACTCTCTGCTGTTTTAAAAGAATATAAACTGCTCATGAAGCCGGTATGCGCCGGCCGGTCACAGGACTATTATTTTCGTATTACTTTTTTACGTAGATGGTTACGCAATGCAATTAATGATAGAGGTATAATCATTATTCCCAGGATGCCGAGAAACTCAGCAAAAAATCCTGCCTTTGTTCCGCGGTACTCTGATGCCGAAGCGCTTGACCCGCAGCTGATGGGGCCGCCGCTCATGAGATAATCATCGGTATCCTCTGAGCTTCCGACCCATTTCCACGATGTACCTTCATTTTCCCTGGTTGTGGAAGTAAACTTAACTGTCGCCGGGTGTTTCGCGTCAATCACGATAGTGTTCCTTGAGGGACGGAGTATGGGGACCATGTGCGGGAAATCCGACGCCGAGATGCTGACCCTGATGCGGTTCCCCTTTTTGAACACGTTTGATGTAGGCCAGAGCTCTACGGTGTACTGGTAGAGCTCTCCCTCATTGATCGCTTTGGGATTTTTGTCAGGACGTTCATAGAACGGATCGAAAGTCACATAAGCCGGGTCGATGGCGTGCTGCACAACGGTCTTCCCGTCAAGCACACAGGTGGTTGTCTTTCCCGAAGGATCATACGTCCGGTGCCATGCCGAAAGCCAGCCCGATGCCACGTTGCGCGCCCTGCCGTCCGGGAATACATCGTTCACCTCGGCTACCCACTGCACATCCTTTTTATTCATCGCGCCAAGAATAAGGTTGGAATCAACATTGTACATGTTCTTGATTGTTTCCGTGATGATATTTACGGTTGCCTGTGTCAGGGCTGCCTTGAATTCGGTTCTTGCCCAGAATGTAACCGAAATGCGTCCGGTTATGTCCACGTCCTCTGTGAGAGGTTCTGTTGTAAAGGTGAGGCATTCTTTCTCGTCATTGCGCTCGTCTTCATACCACTGTGACGCGTCAATATTGGTATTCAGGTAGAATTTTGAAAGGTCGGATACTATCGAGAACCCTCCCGCAGCCCACCTTGTGCTTGAACGTGATTTCATGCCGTGCAGGTCAAGCCCGGTGAGAGAAAATACATCATGTTCAAGAACGGGATTTTCACCCTCAAAATCAGGCTGATTGTTCATGCCGTAGTTGTTGTCATCATACTCACCGGTGTCTGCATCTGTATACCAGTCGCCTTCAATCGGTGTGGGTGCTTTCTTTGTAAGGTATAGAGTCCTGTTCACCACCCTGTCTGCGGGGAGGGGCCATGCCTTCTCAGCTCTCCATTTATTTTCACCCATTACATAAAGAAGCACGGGGAACTCCTCCATGAACGGGTCCTGTTTTCCTTTTATCTTCCAGTCGAACCATCGTGCCGCAAGGCTGCATGTCATGTAGGAATCGAGTCCCAGACCGGCTGACCCGCCAATATGGTACCACTCACCTATAACAATGCGTTTGTCGCTTGTGGAATGATTCACAAGCCCGTACTGGTAGTGGTTTGTTGTTCCGCGTGTGAATAAATCAAACCAGCCGCTTGTCAGGAATACCGGCAGTTTGCTTGATATAACCCTGTCTCCCTCGGGATAGCCCCACCCGCCTGCGGGCTTTTGAGGCCAGTACTGCATGGCTGATTTTTTATCATAAAAAGGCCCGTCGTTCATATGGTCAATGTCCATTATCCACCCGACTGTTGTGGGAACATGGTTCCAGTGTGTTAGCCATGTATCCTGCGCCTCCCCTATGGTCTCTTCCGTGAGTTTGCCGTCAATCCCCAGGTTAAGTGCTGACGGCAGGACTGCCAGCATATCCACAAAGCCGAGCCAGATCGGTATGAAGAGCAGGTCAATGTTGCCGCCGTGCATTACTATATCACGATAGGCATCGGATTTCGGCACGAGCGGGAACAGGGCCTTTAAATGCACAGGTTCGCCTGTAACAGGATCTGTCTCCACAAGTCCTGCAGTAAGCATCTGTATTATACCCATATAGGATGGTCCTATCATGCCTACTTTTCCGTCAGACCATACCTGTTTCGGAATAAATTTATCTATGACATACCTTGCATCATACTGTTCCACCAGGTCAAAAGACTCCCAGGTTCCTTCAGAGGAACCGGTACCCCTTAAATCCACGGCCAGGAGGTTGTAGCGGTGATTCACAAGCGGAATATACATCATTATACACATCTCGCGCCTGTAGGGCGTGGCAACAACGATAGTGGGAAGTTTCTCACTGCCCGCCGGCCTTATTACAGTGGCCCAGAGGTCCAGGTCGGAATCAGCCTCGGGATTTTCAGATTTCGGAATGGTGATCCTGACGTTAAGATCGATCTTTGCGTCTTCAACATCATTTTTTTCAAGTTCCTCTTCAATCTGGGCTTTGTCGCTTGAAGAAAGCTGTCCCTTACACCCGGAGCAGGAATCGTCACCACCCGGTTCTACGTAATGATTTGAATCTGTTGTGACAACTGTTCCGCCGGTTTCTTCTGAATTGCTATGGCTGTCCGGTCCGGTGCCGCTGTCGCAGTATAAAATGCTTATAAGCCCTGTGATCATCAAGCCGAGAATCAATTTTCTGAATCTGATCATTAACCATCCCCCTGTTTTTTATTGTTTAAAAATTTCCGGAAAATAAGTCTTAAGGCAATGCCGGTGATTTAAAATATTAAGTACTGCTGAATATAAGTGATGATGCCTGGTCCGCTGGAACTGCGGCTGCAGAATGGAATACTGTCAGAACCAGCTTTTTAACAGCTCATTCGATAATTAAATAAAAACCGACTAGTCGGTTTTTATTTAATTATTAGTAATACCGGAAAGGTATAATGTCAACAAAAAATGTACATTTCTATAAACTGAGCAGTTTTATAAAGATGAAAAAGCTTTCCGTAAAAACGTCTGTATTAGTATGAATTTTTTGATAAAAGTATTGACTTTATCGTATATCTACGATAAACGTTAATTATGGCATACAACAAAAATAATGAATTTAACGAAAAGGCAAAAAGGCTGGCGGAATTTGCCAAGGCCCTTTCACACCCCGCGCGCATCGCAATACTGAACACCCTTGCAGAGAGGAACACATGCATCTGCGGCCAGATTGTGGATGTGCTGCCGCTTGCACAGTCAACAGTGTCGCAACACCTGGGCGAGCTTAAGAAATGCGGACTTATCATGGGTGAAATTGACGGGCCGCGTTCATGTTACTGTATAAATAAAAAAATTTTTGAAGAGATGAAGTCCCTATTTGCTGAGTTTTCAGGCATCTGGGGGAAGTGAGGAATTATGGAAAAACAGTTTAAGCCCGTAACCGGCGGGAATAAATCGATGCTGCTCAAAAACCCGGCGGGAAGCTGCTGCGGCCCTGCACAAAAAATCGATGAGAGTATGTTCATGCAGGATTTTATTGCGGGAAGAATTACGAATGAACAGGGGACTTTTCCAGTGGCGGCTACTGTACTTTCACGCAAAGACAGGTGGAACCATGTGAAGGCGCGGACCGGCAGCTTCAGGAACAGTTTTACAGTGATGCCGGGGCTCTATGCAGTGGGCAAACCCGGCGCTGACTCGGATGTTTTCGCGAGCGCCAATTACGGCATGAGCTTTAATTACCTGCGCGAAGCACTGCATGGCATGAACGCGTGGATACTTGTACTTGATACTAAAGGTATAAACGTATGGTGCGCAGCTGGAAAGGGTACATTCGGAACTGCGGAACTTGTAAACAGGATCAGGCTTTCAGGCATTGAAAAAGTTGTGCAGCACAGAAAGGTAATTGTTCCGCAGCTTGGTGCGCCCGGTGTAGATGCTGCAGAGGTGCAGAAGCAGGCAGGGTTCAGGGTGATGTACGGGCCTGTGCAGGCGAAGGATATTAAGGCATATGTTGCGGCCGGGTACAAAGCTACCGGTGACATGAGAATCATGAAGTTCGGGATGATGGACAGGCTTATACTTACTCCTATGGAGATTAACCCTGCAATGAAGAAGTACCCGCAATTCGCTCTTGCAGTGCTGATTATCTTTGGACTGACTCCAGAGGGGATAATTTTTAAGAATGCTTTATTCGATGGACTGCCATTTCTTCTTGGCGGGCTCCTTGCTGTGCTTACCGGAGGATTCGTGACCCCGGTACTCCTTCCCTTTGTTCCATTCAGATCATTCGCGATGAAGGGTCTACTCACGGGGCTTGCAGTTTTTATACCGCTTTCGTTTTCATGGATAGATGTATTTGAGTATAGTGAATTTACGCAGCTTGCTTTTGTACTGCTGTTTACTGCGCTTACGTCGTACTTTGTAGTGCAGTTCACAGGCGCTACAACATTCACACACCTGTCAGGGGTAAAAAAGGAATTAAAGTACGCTCTGCCGATTTATATTGTAACAGCTGTTTTTTCGGCTTTTCTAATACTATATGACAAGGTAAGGGGAATGATATGAAATATTTACAGAATTCAACACTGAAATTTTATCCGGAAAAATGCACAGGCTGCGGCCGCTGCACCGAGGTATGCCCCCACGCCGTGTTCGAAATGAATGATAAAAAGGCCGTGATGAAGCATAAGGACAGGTGCATGGAGTGCGGTGCCTGCGCAAAGAACTGCGCGTTCGGTGCTGTTACTGTGAATTCAGGAGTTGGCTGTGCTGCAGCTGTGATTACAGGGATGCTGCGAGGGACAGAGCCGGTTTGTGGGTGCGATTCCACAGGCGGTGCAGGGTGCTGTGGGTAGGATATATCTGCCCATCTAATAACAAATTGACATTAATGTAAACTGTCTGTAAATTATAGCATACTGCATTAAGGAGAACAACAATGCCCGAAACTAAAACCATTGATGATATTATCAAAACCCATGTAATCTATGCCATGACAGCAGGAGCAATACCTGTGCCTGTGGCTGACTTTGTTGCCGTATCTGCAATCCAGTATGACCTGATACAGAAGGTGGCCGAATTTCACAAGGTTGATTATGACTCGAACAAGGGTAAGACCCTGGCAACATCAATTGCAGGCGCGTCTGCTTCAAGGCTGGGCGCGAGTATTGTGAAGGCGCTGCCTGGTATCGGCACGGTCCTGGGGATTGCTTCACAGGTAATTATATCAGGCGCAACAACCTATGCCCTTGGTAAATTGTTCGACAGCCACTTTGTCAATAATGGAACACTTGAGAGCCTTAACACGGAAGCGGTAAAGGCTAAGTACAAGGAATATGTTGATAAGGGTAAAGAGTACGCGAAGAACCTGAAAAAAAGTTTTTCAAAGGATGATGTTTTATCAACGATTGAAAAGCTGAAGGAGCTGAAAGATTCAGGAGCGATCTCCGAAGACGAGTTCCAGAGTCTGAAGGAAAAACTGTTGAACAAGGTGAAGTAAAATATGGTATTGCAGAATTATATGTCATCTTCTCTCCGGCGGAGATTAATATTTTTCCAAAGATAGATTCCCGCTTTCGCGGGAATGACTGTCATATCAGTTCAACACTGTCAGAAGTCCTTAAGAGTTTCCTGTATGCCCTTGTGTATCTCGTACCAGAAACTCAGGGCTGCCTCTTTTTTGTCCTTTTCAAATTCAGCAAGCCATTTCTCAAGATCGGGATGTTTTTCTCCATCAACATCCCGTTTCCGCTTAAGGAAAGTGTGGATAAAATCTATATTTCTTTCACCCTCCCAGAACATTGATGCGTTACGGCTGTTAATACGGGCTGCGGCCCTTGATATTTTATAAAGGTACTGTTCCTGCATCCCGAACAGCGATTCCATCACTTCCGGTATCATCTCCTCGGCCCACTTCCTGTGAAACCTGCACATCCCCATGTTGTCAATAATCAGTTCCTTTTTAAACCTGATTGCATCCTGCCGTCCCAGTTCGCGGGGAGGCATGAATTCCTCGCCATAATGCATAAAATATTTTCCCATAATTGCCATTGGCGAAAGTACACCCGGTGTCCAGTACTGGTTAGGCACCATCCAGCCGTTCCTTGCGAATGAAACACAGACGAACCTGTCCATGATCTCCTTGTTATGCTTGCCTGATAAGCGTCGTGCGAGTTTACGTGCGCCGGTCCTGAGGTCAATAGGGCTGCGGCCTTCAACAATCGAGTCGAGTATTTCACAGCCTATTTCCGCGTTATGCATTGAGTCTTTTACCACGTCAAAATTGTCCGGATCAAACTTCGGGAGCCGGTCTGTGAGCCCCAGGTCCGTAGGCTTTAAAAGTCCGTCAGCCATACAGTCCATGAGCCATGCCACTACACCGCCTGCCGATATCGCGTCGAACCCGTACATGTCTGCCCTGTGGTTAAGCATTTCTGCGGCACGCTGGTCAAATATGCCTGAAAGGGGGCCCATGGTCTGGTATGGTTCATAGTCTTTTTTAAATTCACCGCGCATCTTTTTGCATACAGCAACGCAGGGTTCACCGCACGTAGTCTGCTGCTTGGTTGCTATGGTCTCCTCGTTGAACTGCTTAAGGTAATGGTTGCGCACAAATTTTTCATGTATCTCAAGGCGCTTCTCCTCAGTCATGTAAATGCTGCGGTAATTGAACGATATCATGCGTCCGCCGAGCGTCGCGTAATTTACGCCGAAAGTTCCGCCTGTGTTGAAGTTTTCTTCAAACCTGTACTTCGCGGTAGCCTCAAGGTCTTTTGCTGCAAGCTTCTTGTTGTACTTATCCACGAACCACTGGTCCGCGACAGTCCTGTCCCTGAAGTCCTGGTCAATGAATGTTCCGCCGTATATTATCGCCACAAGTCCATGCTCCTGGTACATCTTTGATCCGAACCCGCCGCGTCCTGCCCACGTGTCTACCCGTGATATTTCGCCTTTCTTTATTGGCATGGATGCTATGGCTGCATAACCTGTATATACAGCTGCAGGCCCGGTCACCAGGATGCGCGGATCATTGTTGTACTGTGTTTCGAACATGTCGTAAACATGATCAGTGAGTGAGTAAATTCCGCCACGGCCGCTTTTCCATATGTTCATGATATCAAGGGGCTGAATGTCTATCTGGATCTCTTCGCCGTGTATCCTGTTAAGGTAAAGTACCGATGGGGTTGGAGCCTTGCCCCTGATTGCAAGCATGTCAATACCAAGGTCGTTGAACACAAGACCCGCGCCCCCCATGGTGGAAACATAGAATCCGCTCCATGCAGGGGAGAACCCGGTTACGATAAGCCTGTTTGATCCTGGAAATATTGAACCTGCAAGAAGACCAGTGCCTATGTTCAGACTGTCAAAATGACGGGACAGGTGCAGTCCCAGGTCAACGGGTCCGAAATAATCACCAACCTTATACCTGTTTACTTTATAGAAACCATCCGCGACATTAACTATGAGTGCTTTTAAATATGTATTCATAAGAGACCCCTGTGTAAAATAGCTGAATCATATATAATATTATAATCTGATAAAATCAATCAAATCAGGCTTTGAGAGGGCACGTTGTATGTTTTTTTTAACATTATACGTCGAATACGGTTACGGCAATAAAGGTCCCGTGATGTTCATAAACTTTAAGCCCGTGGAGAGTAACAGCCTTGATATCTACCCTGAATTTATGCCTCTCCCTGTCAATTGTTTCCCCGGCAAGTGTATAGCGGCAGGTGTACGTGCCGGATTCTTTTGTGACCTCTACTGATTCAGGGAGCAGCAGGAGGCTTTGCGAGTCCTTGTAGAAAAGAAATTCATTCAGGTATTCAAAGTAGAGCATGTCGAGTTCACTGTTCCGAATTTCACCCGTGATTCTTTCAACGCGGTTTATCACGGAGATATCCTCTGCCAGTTCACTCATCAGTGTGTTCCCTGCGTTTACAAAGAGGTCAGCGGCTGTACCGCCTTTAATCCGCACTGCAAGATCAGCGCTTGTCATGTCATGAATTATTTCGTAGTCCATTCAGCCCTTTATGTTCCCCACTGGTTCAAGTTTAGCCACCACCTTTCCCAGTCCGGCTTTCTCTGCAGAATGGACAACCTCACCCAGATTCTTGTAAGCACCCCCGGCCTCCTCTGCCAGACCCGCGAAGGAGGCTGTGCGGATCAGTATCCCGTGTGACTCCATGCTTTTCTGAAGTTCGCGGCCGTTAAAATGTTTTTTAGCTTCATGACGCGACATGGTCCTGCCGCTGCCGTGAACTGTCGTGTAGAAGGCCGCAGCACCGCTTTCAGTGCCGCACATGACGCATGACCCGCTCTCCATGCTTCCACCAACAAGCACGGGCTGCCCGATAGACCTGTACTTTTCAGGGATGTCAGGGCTGCCTGGAGGGAACGCGCGCGTCGCACCCTTCCTGTGTATAAGCAGTCTCTTCTCTTTTCCGTTTACAGTATGGCTCTCAAGCTTGGCAGTATTGTGGCATACGTCGTACACGTTGTTTACCTGGAGACCGGGTGTTTTACCGAACATCTCGTGGAGTATTTCACGTGTCCTGTGGAGGATGAGCTGGCGGTTAAGGAAGGCAATGTTGATAGCGCAGTTCATTGCCGCAAAATAATCCTTTCCCTCTTTCGAATAGAAGGGGGCACAGGCAAGTTCCCTGTCCGGCAGAGAGTACCCGAACCTCTTCTGCTGTGAAGCGAAAAGCTGCAGGTAATCGGTGGCAACCTGGTGACCGAAACCCCTGCTGCCTGTATGGATCATGATCATAACCTGGTCATCTTTGTTTATGCCGAAAACCGAAGCAGTAGCGGGATCTGTTATGTTTCCCTTGCGCGCAACCTGTATCTCAAGATAATGGTTTCCTGAACCGAGTGAGCCGATCTGTCCCGCGCCTCGCTCCCGTGCCCTGGACGAAACAGAGGCAGGGTCTGCTCCGCGGATCATGCCGTTCTCCTCTGTGAACTCGCAGTCTGCCGGAACCCCGAAGCCGTGATCGATTGCCCACTTTGCTCCCTTCACCATTGCCTCGTCAAACTGACTCTCTGTAAGCTTTACTATGCCGCCTGAACCCACGCCTGCGGGGATGCTGCGGAAAAGCGTATCAACAAGTTCCTTTATCTGCGGTTTAACTTCACCGTATGTCAGCGTGGTCGAGACCAGGCGCACACCGCAGTTTATGTCAAAACCGATCCCGCCGGGTGAGATAATTCCTGTGTCAGGATCTATTGCGGCAACACCCCCTATGGGAAACCCGTACCCTGAATGCGCGTCGGGCATGCAGAGCGCCGGGCCTGTTATGCCGGGGAGTGTTGTAACGTTTATAATCTGCGTGAAGACTGCATTATCCATTTCACGGATAAGTTTTTCCGAGGCATAGATTCGTGCAGGCACCTTCATGCCGGGCGACGCATCGGCCGGAATTTCGAAGAGGAAGTCGCTGATCTGCTTAATCTGGTTTCTGTTCATAGGTTTAATCGTAAGATGTATTATTTATTTCTTAATGTCATTCCCGTGAAAACGGGAATCCATTGATATTTAATATTCTGTTGCTAAAATTATGGATCTCCGCCTTCGCGGAGATGAGATTAATGACTTAATACAACAGATAGAATTTATTGTATTATTAATATACAAACAAATAAGCAACAAATCCTGAAAATATTATTGATATGCCGCTGAACAGATTATATTTTATGAAAAAGCAGGTGATTAAATGAAACAGGTCAGGTTCAAATGCAGAAAGTGCGGGTATCAGCAGATAATACCGTACAAGACCGAAAGCGTACTCTGCGGCAACTGCGGCACATGGAACAGACCGCGCAGCCTGTTTTCCGGCGTTGAACAGGCTGCTCCGGAAGAGAAAAACGAAGGATCAATTCTTCAGAAAGTTCCGGGTACGATCCACAGTGAAATCCCCGATGCTTTTCCAGGCACAGAAAAAAAAGATATTCCTGAACCGGAGGATGGGAAATCTGCAAAACCCGGTCTCCTTTCCCTTGTAACAATACTCTTTGTGGCTGCACCTGTCATAAGCATTATTGTCAAAAAACTAAATCTCCCGCCGGCATCAACATTTATCATTCTCGCTGCTGTTATAATTGTGTTTAACCTGATGAAAAAAAGATCTTGATAAATACCCTCTAATGACCGATTCTGGATCACGTTAAAAACGGGACATAATCGCAGATGAAAGATATATTCGGCCCCGGCGGCCACCTTGACACACAGCTGACAGAATACGAGTACAGGGAGAGCCAGCTACTCATGGCCTCGTTTATTCATGAACGGCTGCATCACCTTGAAAACGGGATTGTCGAGGCTGGAACAGGAACCGGTAAGACCATGGCATACCTGATACCGGCCCTGCGCTACGCTTCAGAGACCGATAAAAAAATCGCAATCACCACCGAAACCCGCGCACTCCAGAAACAGCTTGTGGAGAAGGATATTCCGCTTGTACAGAAAATATTCAGGGAGAACCTGTGCGCTGATTTTAAGTACGCCATCTGTTTCGGCAGCTCCAATTACCCATGCCGCAAAAGGTTCGAGCGCGCGCTCCGCAAGGGTGAATTTGAACGCGTTGACCTTGAACACATGAACCGTGTCGCGCAGATGTTCAGGCAGAAAAAAATATTCACATGGTTTGACGCGGATGTTCCTTTCAGGCTGTGGGAGGAGATCAGCCGTGATCCCGAGGTGTGCGATCAGCAGAGGTGCCAGTTCGCGTCGCAGTGCCAGTTCCAGGCTGCACGCAGGGAGTGGGCTCAGGCGGACCTGCTGGTCATGAACCACTACCTTTTCTTTTCCAATGTGGGTTCGGGTAAATCCTACCTCCCTGTTTCTGATGTGGTCATCTTTGATGAGGCGCATTCGGTCGAACAGATCGCATCGAAGCAGCTTGGTTTTTCTGTTGACTATGAAGCCCTGGTAAACCTGCTGCAGCGTTTTTTTCAGCGGGGAAAACGCGGTATAATAAACAGTTTTGCATCGAATGACCTGCGCCAGGAGGCCATGCATGAGCTTGAGACAGTGGCAAAGACTGGCCAGGTATTCTTCGAGAAGATCAAGTCTCTGTTCATCAATGACCGGGAGACTGTACGAAGGATTATAGCCCCGCTTGATATCGGCGATGAGTTGTATACGGCAATCGAAAAGTTTCTCCTTGTTGTTGCCAGGGGTGAAGACGACCTTGATGAGGATGAACTGCGCGTTGAGTATGAACCTGCAAAAAACAGGCTCTCTGCTTTTTCCCAGTCGCTTAAGTCATTTGTCGGGGTGCTGGTGCCGGACTTTGTCTACTGGATAGAGAGGAGTTCATCGGACCTGCTTGGCAATGTTGCGCTCACAGGCCGTCCCCTGAACATTGACATGATCATGAAACAGGAAGTATATTCGTTCTATGAATCATCGGTGTTTGTTTCGGCAACACTTTCAGTTAAGAATGACTTCTCATTCTTCAGCGCAACAACCGGTTTCGAGAATGGGAGCGGCATTGTCCTTGACTCGCCATTCAACTACAGGGAGCAGATGCTCGTCTACCTGGGTGCAGACCTTCCGTCGCCTGAAAATGACCGTTTCCCTGCAGAGGCTGCAAAGGCATGCGCACATATAATCAACATACTCAGCGGCAGGTGCCTGATACTTTTTACTTCATATGCCATGCTCCGCACCGTACGTACCATGCTCGAAAAGTTAACCACCTGTACAATATACTCGCAGGATACAATGACCGCGTCAAAGGCCCTGAACCTTTACATCAATGACCCGCACTCAGTACTTATGGGCACGCACTCATATTGGCAGGGTATAGACCTGCCCGGAGACCTGGTGAGAGGGGTGATCATCATGCGCCTTCCCTTTGCAGTGCCTGACACGCCTGTGATGGAGGCAAAGTTCGAACGTTTAAAAAATGAAGGGAAGAATCCGTTTGTTTACCTGCAGATCCCCGAAGCTGTGCTGAAGATGAAACAGGGAGCAGGCAGGCTTATACGCAGGGGGAGCGACCGGGGTATTGTGGCCATACTCGATTCAAGGATAAAGACAAAGAGTTACGGATCGATCTTCACAGACTCCCTCCCGGTGTGCGAAAAGGTTTTATCGCTAAAAGACCTCACGGAGAAGTATAAGAAGATGATTCAGGTGCAGGAGAACTGAAGAGACCTGCTACTTCACCGCTTCCCACTGGTACTTCTCTCTTCTGTTATTCACAAAATAACCGTTGATTCTCTTTCCCGATTTGCTGTAGGTTCCTGAAAACTTCTGGGTAAAAAGATTGTTTGCTCCCAGCCGGTTCATCTCTTTAACAGTTGTTGCGGACCTTGTGAAATTTATCCTGTCACCGGTAATTTTTATTCCTGTCAAATACTCAGTGACGCCGTTTGCCCACCCGGGAAACCTGACTGTCCCGTATATTTTTTCTTCCTTTTCATAAAGAACAAGTGTGCCTTCATGACCCTGCACATTGATTTTGAACCTGCCAAGACGTCCTGTATCGGGGCTTTCATCGTTTTCATCACCTTCTTCGCCAGCAGGAATAAATTCGATGTATTTTATGGATTGAGTTGATATAATGGAAAAGCTGAATGTGCCGGTTTCATCTGCAAGCGCGGCATCTTTCTTTTGTGAAATAAATGAACTTTTACTGCAGATAATGGTTTCACCACAGAGGTGAAATTTTTTTATCATGAAATAGTTGCCGTTTACATCAAGGACTAGTCCCCTGTGTGAAGTAATCGCGGTTCTTATGAACGGAGTAAGGATAAGTGCGGCTGAAAGTATTGATAGTATTATAACTGTTATGCGAAGCTTTTTTGCGGATCTGTTGTCGGTTTCCATAAACTGTATCTCCTTTCCCTGTTTGCTTCAAGTCATAAATCCGGTTAAAGCGTAAAACATTGGCGCAGTTTTTCACGGCGTAAACTGTTTCCCTTCTTTAAGGCATATGCAAAGTTTTTTGTAAACATCAAAAAGTCTTTTATGGCCGGGCTTATTGCCTGCGGCCGAGAGAATACGCGAGGAGAGGTTTCCATGTTTAAAAATAGTATTCAGTTCCTTAAACAGTTCAGCTGCGGGAGAAAAGAGCTTTCCGGCCATATACTGCCAGAATTGCGAAACTGTGATTTTTTCGCGGATTCCAAACAATGAAAGGTACTCCATGTTTGTTATAACACTCCGGTCTCCATGCCTGATTGTATCAATCAGCATCAGGTGGAGATTATCAGTGGATATTGAATTCTGTTCTGCGGCAGAGACAAAGTCTTCTTCGACAAGGGCTTTTACTGCTGCAATAAAAAGTTCGGCGCATGCAATGTCTGCTGCAGGGCACTCCTGAATGTCCAGGGTCCTGATTTCAATCGATCCCCTTTCAAAACGGGGAATACATCCGCGCGCATTAACCCATTCATGCGAAATTATTCCCGCAGGGTCGTATTTCAGGAGATCACTGTAAATTACGGAAAGCACTGAGTCCCTGTAATTATTAATGCCGGTTGTGAGTTCAGGAACAACCAGCCCGGTGATTGAGGGGATCTTCGTTGAATTAGTACGGTACATCTCCATCCGGTAATCGTTAAATCCGGTATAGTCTCCTCCGGCAAACGGTGATGATGCGGTAAGACCGCTCATCATAGGTAGAACCAGTCTTATCGCATTATGAAGCGCGGCAAATTCTGATGAATCCCTGAACGGGAGGTTGATATGTACGCTTTGAAGGTTTGACCAGCCGTGCCCCCTGCACCTGAAGATTGAATCGAACGTGTTGTAAATCTCCCTGCTTCCGTGCGGCCATATTTTAAACTCCCTGTCCGGGTTCATCCAGGGGTGCATTGCAGAGGGCATAAGTACTGCACCGTAAGGTTCAAGCATGGCCAATGCGCGGTTTACCTGGGACTGGAAAACGCAGCGTAAACCCGCAATATCTGTTACAGGGTTGATTGTCTTGAACTCCAGTACATGAAGCGCAAGTTCATTGGACCATGCGGCAATACCAGTGTCACCATCCGGATGAACCTCGTTAACTGAATCACCTGCAATTTCAACAAGCAGACGGTCGCATACAGGCATAACATCAAGTGTTGACGCGTCGACAATCATGTATTCCAGTTCAATGCCGCACACCTCAAACAATGAAAATGGATATTTCTCTGTTTCGGGCTGTATCAGTTCGTTCATACGCATCCTTAATAAGTAAGCCGTTCTGGTGCAGAATAAATATAATGAATTTTAAGAGATGAAAAAAAAATCCGGCCAAATGACCGGATTTTATATCTATGCTGTCAGAATATTTTTCAGGAACTGCTTTGTCCGTTCCTTTTTTGGACTTTTAAATATCTGCTTCGGTGTTCCTATCTCAATAACCTCGGCATTATCCATGTATACAACCTTGTTTGCTGCTGCCCTTGCGAAACCCATTTCATGCGACACGACTATCATGGTCATACCGTCGTTTGCCAGGCCCTTCATTACATCAAGGACCTCTTTGGTCATCTCCGGGTCAAGAGCCGATGTCGGTTCATCAAAGAGCATAACCTTGGGATTCATGGCAAGGGCCCTCGCGATGGCAACGCGCTGCTGCTGGCCGCCTGAAAGCTGTTCAGGATAAGCCCTCTCCTTGTCCATAAGTCCGACACGTCTTAGCAGTGCCCTGGCATTCTCCTCTGCGTCTTCCCTGCGGATTTTTTTTACCATGCGCGGGGCAAGGATAATATTATCTATAACATTCAAATGCGGAAAGAGGTTGAATGACTGGAAAACCATTCCGGTCTCTTCACGTATCTTTCTTATATTCGCCTTATTGCCTGTAACAAGATCATTCTCGATCCATATATCGCCGCTTGTTACATTCTCAAGCCTGTTTATGCAGCGCAAAAGAGTGCTTTTACCGCTTCCTGATGAACCTATGATAAAGAATACATCGCCCTTCTTTACTTCAAGACTTACATTGTTCAGCGCGACAACATCGCCGAAATTTTTTGAAACATTGACGATTTTAACTCTACTTTGCATCGATCTTCATCCTCTCTTCCATGTACCCGACAAGTCTTGAAAAGAACAGGGTCATAATCAGGTAGATTATTGCAATAACCGTGTACGTTTCGAAATAATTAAATGTTGTCGAAGCGTATTCCCGTCCACGCCGCAGCAGGTCGGAAACTGCAAGTATTGAAACCAGGGAGGAATCTTTAAGAAGGGCAATGAATTCATTCCCAATTGGCGGAAGTACTACCTTAATCGTCTGCGGCAGTATAATCCTGTATATGCACTGGGTCCTTGACAGGCCCAGTGCAAGAGCCGCCTCCATCTGTCCCTTTGGTATGGACTGGATGCCCGCCCTGAAAATTTCGCTGATATATGCACCGTAACATACAGACATTGCGATAACCGCAGCTGTAATATCCATGATCATTACAAACTTGGCCAGCGCATAGTATATATAAAACAGCTGGACCAGCAGAGGGATTCCACGGATTATTTCAACATAAACCGTGCATACCCGGTTTACCAGGGTTATCCTGGATATTCTGCCGAGTCCCACAAGAAGTCCGATCACCAGTGCAAAGATAATGGAGAGGACAGTTACCTGGAAAGTTTTTACGACACCATCGGGAATGAAAAGGAGAATATCCCTGTATGGTTCCGGAGAAATCAGCGGGAGCAATACCAGCAACGATATTGCCCCATAAAAAGCAATTCTCCATGCGGAAAACAGTGATGCGTCATTCTTTCCGGGAATAAGTACGCCGTCTGTTATTTCTATCCTGGATTTGTTGTTAATTATCTTAGCCACTTTTTCTCGATCTCTTTATTTTTGCCTTTTTTCTTCACTTTTGCAAGACCATCATTGATCAGATCGAGAACAGCTTTGTTTCCTTTCTTAACCGCAACACCATATTCTTCTTTTGTGAAGGGAACTCCGACAATTTTAAGTTTTGCTTTGTACTTAGCATTCTGAAGTGCATATTGTGCTGCTACAGGAGAATCGCAGACAACAGCGTCAATTCTTCCATTTATAAGGTCTTCGAAAGCCATGCCAATTTCGTCGTATGTTTTTGAAATAACACCCTTTGTCTTTGATATTTCAAGAGCGCCTGTTGTTCCGATCTGTGCGCCTACCTTTTTACCGGTAAACTGGCTCAGTTTATCCATACCATTCAGATCTTTTTTTACAACTATAACCTGGCCGGCATTAACGTAAGGAATTGAAAAATCCATAGCTTTCTTTCTTTCATCGGTTATTGTAACAGATGAGCAGACTGCATCATATTTACCTGCAGCAAGACCTGCAAAAATTCCGTCCCATGCGGTATTTACAAATACCACTTCAAAATTTCCCTCTTTGGCGGCTGCGTTGAGGAGGTCAATGTCAAATCCAACAATCTCTTTCTTTTCATTAACGAATTCCATGGGTGCCCATGTTGCGTCAGTAGCGATGACAATTTTCCTCAGGGGGGCTTTATCTTTTGAATATAATCCGATTATACCTGAAAAAAGTATCCCAAGAGACAGCGAAAATAGCAGAATTTTTTTTATCATAACTTCTCTCCATAGTTTATTTTGATGAACATAAACTGATTATTATATTTTTTGTATTTATGTTCAAAGCTGATATTAGAATCATTAATTCCGGTTAAAAAGCAAGAAAAAATTTATTACAAAAAGCAGGCATTTGTTCGGTGTATTTGCAGATAAAATTGCGCTTCTTTGCGTAGAGGTATTCTATCAGGCTTCTGCGTTTAAAGATTTATCTTTAAACCCCTTTTCACCGTGTATTTCATTATTTTTTCAGAAAATTGCATAAAATAATTTTTTTTGCTAATGCAAAAAAAATTTAATCCCGATTTAATAAATAAGCAAAAATATGCAAAAAAAAGATATTTTGGGATATATATGAATCATATTTTTTAATAATCACATATAAATGCTTTTAAATGCTTATAAACGCCTATAAACGTGTTCAGCTTATTGATGCTTCCTCCCGATTAAGATAAAGTCAGGAACAATTCTGATACCCATGGCAAGGATGCCGGGGTCAACATGAAATGATTCAGGGAGGAATCAGTATGATTATAAACCACAACATGTCCGCAATTAATACCAACCGCGTATTAAAATTTCAGCACTGGAACATCGACAAGAACATGGAAGGTCTTTCATCCGGTATGAGGATCAACAAAGCCGGCGATGACGCTTCAGGACTTGCTGTTTCCGAAAAGATGAGAACCCAGATTCTTGGCCTCAGGCAGGCTGAAAGGAATACTGAGGACGGTATGTCTCTTGTCCAGACAACTGAAGGTTACCTGGAAGAGATAAGCAACATCATCCAGAGGATGAGGGTTCTTGCAGTTCAGTCTTCGAACGGTATTTACAGTGATGATGACAGGCAGCTGATCCAGGTTGAGATTTCACAGCTTGTTGATGAGGTTGACCGTATATCTTCACAGGCGCAGTTCAACAAGATGAACCTTCTTCAGGGAGACTTTGGCCGCGTAAGCACAACTGCATCCATGTGGATACACATGGGGCCGAACATGCACCAGAGGGAGAGGATCTTCATCCAGACCATGACAGCACGCGCTCTTAACCTGAAAGATGTAACAGGTAACCCTATTACCCTTTCAACAGCAGGCGAAGCTAACAGGAACATAGGCGTTTTTGATGCAGCTCTGCACGAGATCGCAAAGCAGAGAGCAGACCTTGGCGCTTATTACAACAGGATGGACCATGCGGCAAAAGGACTTATGACAGCCTATGAAAACATCCAGTCTTCAGAAAGCCGTATCAGGGATGCTGACATGGCTGAATACATGGTTGATTTCACAAAGAACCAGATACTGGTACAGAGTGGAACTGCTATGCTGGCTCAGGCTAATGCAAAATCTCAGGGAGTATTGCAGCTCCTCAGATAATGTGATTTATTATCAGACTTACACGGCCGGTTTGGGAGAACCGGCCGTTTTCCATTTCCAGAATTTTTAGTTCTTTCAAAACCGATTCAAACATTACAGCAAGCATATATCCTTTTCTTTGTTTAGGGACTTATGGTCGTTGTAATGCAGCGGCTGTATTCCCTTCAAACACCGTAACCTGGTATTAAATGCCTGATAAGGAGATCAGGCCGTTTCTGTCTGTAGGAGGACGGGAACAACAAAATTAAACAAAGGAGTGTTTAATATGATTATCAATCATAACATGAGCGCGATTAACGCGAACAAGGTGTTGAAGTTCAAACACTGGGACGTAAACAAGTCAATGGAAACACTGGCTTCCGGCATGAGGATCAATAAAGCCGGCGACGACGCTTCAGGTCTTGCTGTATCCGAAAAGATGAGGACACAGATCCAGGGCTTAAGGCAGGCGGAAAGGAACACTGAAGACGGCATGTCTTTTGTTCAGACAACTGAAGGTTACCTGAACCAGACATCAGAAATTCTTCAGAGAATCAGGGTTCTAGCTGTTCAGTCATCCAACGGTATCTATACCGATGAAGACAGGCAGCTGATCCAGGTTGAAGTTTCCGCGCTTGTTGATGAAGTTGACAGGATAGCTTCCCAGGCTGAATTCAACAAATTTAAACTGTTATTGGGAGATTTTTCAAAAACCAATTTCAGATCCAGTATGTGGTTCCACATGGGTGCTAATATGAACCAGAGGGAGAGGGTATATATCGGCACAATGACCGCCCAGGGACTTGGTCTCAGGGAAAAAACTGGAGCATTTATTGCTGATCTCGGCTCTGCCGGCAGCGCTAATAGTACAATCGGTGTGATCGATGCTGGACTTCAGAAGATTTCAAAGCAGAGAGCAGACCTCGGAGCTTATTATAACAGACTTGAATATGCTGCAAAAGGTCTTATGACTGCTTATGAAAATATACAAGCATCGGAAAGCCGGATCAGGGACGCTGACATGGCTGAAACAATGGTGGATCTTACAAAAAACGCAGTTCTTGTACAGAGTGGTACTGCGATGCTGGCCCAGGCTAACATGCAGACAAGAACAGTGCTTCAGCTTCTCGGCAGTTGATTTAGATTTTATATCCAGTTTGTAAGGGAATACAAAAAATCCCGTCGAAAGACGGGATTTTTTTTACAGGATTGTTTTATTATAAATTATTCTGCTGATGCTGTTAAAGGGAAACTTACGCCTATGCGGCCGAAAACACCCGACATGTCGAGCTGATAAGAATCTTCATTTTCTATGTCTGCGCCCCTGTATCCTATTTCAAGGATTACGTTCATCGCGGAACCTTCACCCGGGCTGAATACAGTACCCGCTGATACCTGCCATGTGAATCCGCTGAATGTTTCAGATACCTCGGGATGATCATAAACAGTCCATGAATAACCTGCCCCGCCTGCAATGAATGGAAGAAATCCATAACTTGATTCAATATCTGCAAAGCGTATCTGTGCGACTGCAAGAAGAGGAAATGAATAGAGATTAGCTTTTTCTACCTTTGTGATGTTAAGATTTGGAAAATTGACTGAAGCATCCTTGTCTTCCCACTGGATCCAGTCGAAACCGCCTTCAACACCAAGATTGAAGTACTTATCAAGTCCGAAATTTATGGCTATAGCCGAGTCCAATCCGACTTTACTTGGCGCATCGGGATAGCCTGCCCCAACCTTAAGGTCAATTGATGATGTCTGAGCAAATACTGCAGTTGAGATGGCAAGAAGCATTGCTGTAAATACAGCTGATACAATGTGTTTCATCACGAAACTCCTTTAAAAGTATTTTGTATTTAAATAATAATAGAATTATTAATAAGTCAAGTATTAAGGTAAAAATGTCACCTGATAATTTTTACTGTTTTAAGCAATTATTGTGCCTGCTGTGGAAATTATTCCTTCCCGGCGGATGAGGATCCTGCTTTTCATGAATAAATGTTACTTTCTTTTAGACAGGTTTAATCATAATCTGTTGACAAAAAATGATGTAATGAATTTAAACATTTTATGATCTGCTGAAAATATCAGGGAACTCGGGGACAGTAAAAGTTCAGGGATTTCTGTTTAAATTTTGATAATAAATACAGCCTCTTTAAAGGCTGAAGCGGGGTAATAATGAACCAGGTGGGCGTAATACTGGGCAGCGATTCCGATCTGCCTAAAATCAAGGGATGTTTTGAAATTTTTGATAAATTTAATATATCATACGAGGTTCTTGTCTCATCTGCGCACAGGACACCTGAAAAAACTGCTGAATGGGTAAAAGGCGCGGCAGGCAGGGGTATTAAAGTGATCATAGCCGCAGCAGGAGGGGCTGCCCACCTGCCCGGAGTAGTAGCGTCCCATACAATGCTCCCGGTAATAGGTATACCTGTTGAGTCGGGAATAGCCGGAGGATTAGATTCGCTTCTTTCAATAAGCCAGATGCCTGCCGGTATACCTGTTGCTACCATGGCCGCTGGAAAGGCAGGCGGAACAAACGCAGCCCTCTTTGCCGCAAATATACTCGCTCTTATGGACCCGGCTGTTGCAGAAAAGCTTGCTGCCTACAGGAAGGAGATGCAGAAGAGGATACTGGAAAAAAATGAAGTGATAAATCAGACAGGCCTGATGAATTATATAAAAATGCTGGAAGGAAAAAAATGATAGATCATAATACTGCAATTCCACGGGAAAGAATACTCATACTGGATTTCGGTTCACAATACACCCAGCTTATTGCGCGCAGGATCCGTGAACTGAATGTCTATGCAGAGATAGTACCCTTCCATCATCCTATAGAAGAGATCAGGAAAGAGAATCCTTCTGCTGTTATTCTTTCAGGGGGCCCGTCATCATTATACGAGAAGGATGCACCCGGGGTGTCTGATGAAATATTCAGACTTGGTGTGCCGGTTCTTGGCATATGCTATGGATTGTATGTTGTTGTTAACGCATTCAAGGGGGAAAGCGCAGGAGCAAGTTCCAGGGAATACGGCAGGGCAATTATAAATGTAAGCAGAAAATCCGAACTTCTGAAGGGCATGGGCAGGAAAGAACAGGTCTGGATGAGTCATGGTGACAAGGTAACAAAGATTCCCGAAGGTTTTACCGTCACCGCATCGTCAGTCAACGCTGAAATTGCAGCAATTGAAAATTTAAAGAGCAGGGTGTACGGCGTACAGTTCCATCCCGAGGTTTACCACACAACAAACGGTATAAAGGTGCTGAAAAATTTTCTTTTTAAAATATGTAAACTCAAGGCTTCATGGAACATGGAATCTTTCGTCGACTTATCAGTTGAGGCGATACGCAAAGAAGTCGGCAGCGGATCTGTTCTGCTGGGGCTTTCGGGCGGGGTTGATTCTTCGGTTACGGCAATGCTCCTCCAGAAGGCGATCGGCGACAGGCTCCACTGTGTGTTTGTGAACAACGGTGTGCTGCGTAAAAACGAGGAGAAACAGGTGGTGGACAGGTTCAGGAAGCACATGAACATCAACCTGATATATGTTGATGCTTCAAAAAGGTTCCTGGACAAGCTCAAGGGCGTTGAGGACCCGGAGAAGAAGAGGCGCATCATAGGTAAGGAGTTTATCAGCGTGTTCATGGATGAGGCGAAGAAGATCGGCAGGTTCGATTTCCTTGCACAGGGTACACTCTATCCCGATGTAATTGAGTCTGTTTCAACAAAGGGACCATCTGATACTATAAAGAGCCATCACAACCGTGTACCCGAGGTGCTGAAACTGATCAAATCGGGCAAGGTGATTGAACCGCTCAAGGAACTTTTCAAGGATGAGGTGCGCGAGCTTGGAGTTAAGCTTGGAATGCCCGAAGAACTGATATACAGGCACCCGTTCCCAGGTCCCGGGCTTGCTATCAGGATTATCGGCGATGTTACCCCGCAGAGGATAAAGATACTTCAGGATGCCGATGATATAATCGTGCAGGAGATAAAGGATGCGGGACTGTACAGAAAGCTGTGGCAGATCTTCGCCGTATTCCTTCCTGTAAAATCAGTCGGGGTCATGGGTGATAAACGGACATACGAGAATGTTATCGCGGTGCGCGGCGTGAACTCGGTTGATGCAATGACGGCTGACTGGGCGTACCTGCCCGAGGATCTGCTGAGGCGGATATCCAACCGGATAATAAATGAAGTCAAGGGGATCAACAGGGTGGTGTACGATATTTCGTCGAAGCCGCCTTCAACCATAGAATGGGAATAAAATAAAAAACCTGCTTGCGCAGGTTTTTTTATTCTCATTTTTTACCGCGGACTATATCCACAACTGCCCGCACATCCTGCGACGAGTCCTTGTCGATAACCAGTATGTCGTTGCCTGACTGGACCACTACTATGTTGGAAACTCCCACAACAGCAATACGCATCCCTTCACTCATGATTGTGCAGTTGCCGCTTTTAACAAAAATAGCGTTTTTCGGGGACTGTGTCCTGTTGCACTCGTCATCAGGCTGCAGGATGTCATCAACCGCCTTCCAGCTTCCCAGGTCTGCCCAGCCGAAATCCGCAGGAATAACCATGCGGTTACCTGAATTTTCCATGATGCCGTAATCAATGGATATGGACTGCACTGAGGAAAAAATCTTCTGCTTGAGCGACCAGACATCGTGGGAATCGGAAAGGATCGCTTCAGATGTGAGCGATTCGAGCTTCAGGAACTGCGAGTACATGTCGGGCAGGAGTTCTCTGAAGCGGTCAATAATAACAGATGTTTTCCATGCAAAAATCCCGCTGTTCCAGAAGTAGGTTCCGTCAGCTACATATTTTTTTGCGGTTTCAAGATCAGGTTTTTCGACGAAGCGTTCGACGGCAGCAGAGCTCCCGTTAACGGGTCCGGATTTAATATATCCGTAACCGGTTTCAGGATACAAGGGCTTTACGCCGATTGTTGCAAGATAACCTTTTTCAGCAAGCGCGACAGCCTCTTTTAACACATGTGTAAATCCGGCTTCATCCCTGATGAAATGATCTGCGGGGAGGACAATCATTACAGGGTCATTATGCTTTTTTTTAAGGAACATCGCTGCATAGAGGACAGCGGCAGCCGTATTCTTCGGTACAGGCTCGGACAGAATGCTTCCCTTTAATCCCGAAGTGCTGATCTCATTCTGTGAAAGTTCCTCATATTTTTTTGATGAGACAATGAGAATTTCTTCCGGGGATAGGGGCTTCAGCCTTTTTATTGTTTCTTCAAGCAGTGTGCCGTTGCCGGACATGTTGTGGTACTGCTTGGGTTTATCCTCGTTACTCATGGGCCAGAGCCTGGTACCGGCACCGCCTGCCATTATTACGGGTATTATCATTTAATTTCAAGTACTCCTTTTTCATCGAAATTCAGTTTAATCGGCGTTTTTTTTATCTTGTCAGGAAATTTAACCATTGAAAATCCCTTGAGGCTGTAGTTACCTGAACCTTTGGAGAATGCGCCAAGGATCGATTCTCCAAGCGCCTTTGAACTGAATTCGTTAGCAACACTCAGTGTATACTCGCCGGGTTTATTTTTGATGTCTTTCGTGTACCCGTCAACGAGTTTACTTTCGTTCACGTTGAAATTATAATTCAGGTCCTGGAATACAAGGTTTGTCTTTGTTTTATTTTTCATCACAACATCAAAGTTCACCTTAAGTTTAAGGTCAAGGTCGGACGGGTCGATCACCTTTACGGGATTCTTGCCGTCAATTATTGCGCCGAACATGTTTGTTACTGCATCTGCATTCAGGTTTTTTTTCTTTGACCTTTCGATAGCTTCCTCGATCTCCCTTTTGGAGGGTTTAATTACTGTAAATCCTGCAATACTGATCTCGGGTTTGATTGCAGGTATATTCTGTTTGAGCTTGAAATTGAATGTTATTTCTTTCTTATATTTCTGCACATTTTTTGGAAGCGGCAGTGTGAGGGTGATGTTAACTTCGCACTCAAGGTATTCCCTGTCTCCGTATCCTTTAATGATGTTGATTATATCACTGTATTTCAGGTTTACAAGTATACGTGATGTAGCCTTTCCCATGGCTTTAATTTTAAGCTTGTCTGTTGAGGTCTTGAAGAGCTGTTTTTTATCAATGAAAAATACAGATTGCATGCTGGAGAGCTTAAGTTTAACCGGGTATGGATTCTTTATCTCCACATCAAAGAGAAGTGTAATATCCCGAAGTGACAGTGAATCAATATCAAAATTGACGATTGTTGCCTCTGGAAGAGGTATATTGCTTATTATAGTTGAAAGATCTTTGCTCTGGCTGTTTGATGATACTAATACTACAACAGCGAGGAGTAGAGACAGAATCTGCAGTTTTTTCATGATGACCCCCGGTTTCCGGACAGTTGATTGATTTCTTCTGGCCTGTTTCTGATATGGTAAAATAACAGGCGGTTTTTCACAACCAGAATTCATGAAAAAGAACAGTGGATTCTTAGTGTTTATAAAAAGAAATGTATTGAGAGACGGATTTTATAAGCGACAAAAATATACTCAAAAAAAGATGATTAATTATAAATTGAGGGAAAATGTGATTAATTTCGTTGACAGGATTGCGGGTATATATTGATTTATACCTTTATTGGAAAAAATGTGCGGAAAAAATGCATTTTTATATAGCTGATGAGAGGATTTAGTAATGAAGGACATTCAGAAAACGTATGCAATGAAGCAGTCTGAAATTGAAAAGAAGTGGTATCTTGTTGATGCTGAAGGGAAAGTTCTCGGCAGACTCGCTACAGTAATTGCTGACAGGCTCAGGGGAAAACACAAACCGACATATTCGCCTAATCTTGATATGGGTGACAATATTATAGTCATTAACGCTGAAAAGGTTGTGCTAACAGGTTCCAAGTCTGATGATAAGGATTATTTCAGCCATTCACACTATCCCGGCGGTGTGAAATTTACGAACATCAAGAAGTATATGAGCACTAAGCCGGAATTTGTGCTTTTACACGCTGTTAAGGGCATGCTTCCTAAATCAAGGCTTGGAAAGCAGATCATAGGCAACCTGAAGATTTATTCAGGCACTGATCATCCGCATACAGCGCAGAAACCGGAAATTATCAATCTATAGTATTCAGGGACTAAAGGAGAAATTATATGGCAGATAACATGTACGCAACAGGCCGAAGGAAGAAATCAGTGGCCAGGGTCTGGATCAAGCCGGGCAATGGAAATATCATCATAAACAAGCAGCCGATCAATGAATATTTCAGAAGGCAGACTCTTGAGCTTGTAGTAAGGCAGCCTCTTGAACAGATTGGCGCTATTGACAAATTCGATATTATGGCAAGTGTTTGCGGCGGCGGCTGGTCAGGACAGGCTGGTGCGGTAAAACTTGGAATAGCAAGATGCCTTGTTCTGGTGGATGAAAGAAATAAAAAAACTCTCAGGGAAGCCGGATTCATGACAAGGGATGCTAGAAGAGTAGAAAGAAAAAAACCCGGCCAGAAAAAGGCCAGGAAAAAATTCCAGTTTTCAAAACGTTAATCGATGCTTTTTATTCAGCGGAAGAAGGATGCCAGCGGCATCCTTTTCTGTTTTATGGGGGGATTTATTATATGCCTGAAATTGTGAAACTTCTGTTCAAGGATAGCCTGGTCTCCGCGGAGCTTGACAACGGTGAAGTGCTGAACCTGTCGTACGATGCGTATTCACAGTACAAACTCTCGAGCGGCATGGTCATCCAGGGTGACCTCTATTCGGAACTTTACGAAGAGTCGCGGAAAACAGAGTGCAGGGACAAGGCTTTTAAATATCTCGCGGTGCGTTCCAGGTCGGTTGATGAGATGGAGAAGTACCTGAGGAAGAAGAAGTTTTCTGAGAGCCAGGTTGCTGAAACATCCGGTTACCTGAATGATAAGGGATACCTTGATGATTACGAGTTCAGCCGGGGTTTTGTGAAAAGTAAAATGAAAAGCGGGAAGTACGGGGCTGATATTATCATCCGCGATCTTTACAGGAAGGGGATTCACAGGAAGACCATAGAAAAGATTATGAAGGAGTGCGGGGCCGCTGAACCGGACATGGAAAAACTATATGAGCTGGCGCTGAAGAAATATAATTCGCTGAAGGAGAAGGATAACCGGTCTGCAAGGGTGGGTAACTACCTGCGAAGTAAAGGATTTGATTATGATTCGATTAAAAAGGTTCTGCGACGGCTGGGGGAGGAGGATCTTTGAATCTGCGGATTCAAAGGGCCGGACCACTCTCCTCAATAATTACAAAAGTTAAAAAATACTTTACGTGAATATTTAAGCGGTATCTGGTGAACGGCAGAAAGCATATTCAGAAAGAACGCTTAACGCAGGAAATAAATACAGGTATTAATGGCGGGGGAAATGAAATCATTCATAAAAAAAATTATCAGCTCGGGCATCCTGGTTTTAATTGTTTTTCAGGGCATATCAATCGCTGCAGATAAAGGCGGGCCGTTTTATTCGGGCGCTGATCCTGTAATACTGGGAAGAGGGGGAACCGGAGTTTCAAAGACCGGTACTGCGGGTTTCCTTCTGAATCCTGCAACAGCGGCACAGGTTGAAAGGATACTGTTTACTGCCTCGTACGGTTCCATAGCCGGAGACTACACGTTCCCGGTTGCCACACTGCTGATTCCCGGCGCATACGGCGTGTTGGGTCTTGGTTTCGGTTATTTCAGCGGACCGCTTGATGATATGGATTCTACAGGCTACATGTTCACGTTAGGTCTTTCCAAGGAGATTACATCGGGATTTATGTTCGGGCTTTCGGCAAACGGCGTGTACTGGAGTGGCGATGAAACGTCTTTCTATGGCGGGATCAAGCCGGGATTTATCATGAAGTTCGATGGAACGGATTCGTACAACAAATTCGGTATATTCAATCCTGCGCTTGGAGTTTCAGCTGACCTGGGTTTTGCCACAGGTGATGAGGCTTCGATAAATTCGGCTACGATCGGCTACAACTTTGATTTTTTCAAAGCGGATAAGTTTTCTCTGGGGTGGTATAACGAGGTTTCGGCAATCAGCGGGTTCAAGGCGTACCCTGTGAAGTTCGGGCTGGAGTGTGAGATTGCGGACAGCTGGCATGTGCGTGCGGGAGCAGTTGTCCCGGAATCGTATTCTTACATGACATATACTGCAGGTGCAGGCTACACCTTTTCAGGCGATACTTTCGGTTTTTCACTGGACTATGCACTTGCCTACTCGGGCCAGGAGGGGATTTCACATTACGCAGGTATAAAAATCGAATACGGAAGCCTTGACAGGGAGGCGCCTGCTATCGCAGTCACACCGGATTATACATATATTTCACCGAACTATGACGGGGTCCAGGACCACGCGATGTTCGACATCGACGTCACTGACCGCAGCAGGATCAAGGGCTGGCGGCTGCAGGTGACTGACGAGCGCGACATGGTGGTGCGTGAATTCAAGGTGAGCGAAAGGGAGATGGAGGAGAACCTTACCCCGATGCTTTTTGTTCAGAGGTTTTTCAGCAGCAAGGATTCACTCACCGTGCCCGAAACTGTTATGTGGGATGGGTCTGACGCATCGGGAAAGAAACTCCCGGACGGAAGGTACAGGTACCACTTCTTTGCATGGGATGAAAGGGATAACATAGCGCCCGTGAAGTCAGGATACATGGTGATAGACACCACGGTACCTGATGCGGTCCTGGACGCGGACAGTCTTATCTTTTCACCTAACGGTGACGGCAACAAGGACACCCTTGTCATTAAACAGAAAATAGTCAGTACACCTGATGATATCTGGACCGGGGAGATAAAAAATTCTGAGGGCGTGACAGTTGTGACCTATGAGTGGAATGGTACAACAATTCCTTCAAAACTGGTCTGGAACGGCAAAGGCAAAGATGACAACCTTTTACCTGATGGAATCTATTATTATTCAATCACTTCATCCGACAAGGCGGGTAACTCAACTACCGCCCATGTAAAAGAAATAATACTCACCACAGTTACAGATGTTGCAGACCTTAGACCTTCGGCTGAATATTTTTCCTACAGGTCGTCAAAGGAGAAATCAATACGCTTTTTTCCAGACCTGGCATCGGTAAAAGGAATGGAGAAATGGGAAGTGACAATCAGCGACAAGGATGGTGACCCTGTCAGGGTAATCGGCGGTACCGGCCAGGTCTCATCATTCGTGGACTGGGACTGCATTGATGAAAAGGGCGAAAGACTTGATGACGGCGATTACTATGCAAGCCTCTCGGTATGGTATAACAGCGGCAACAATCCGGTCTCATATAAAAAGAAAATTATTTTTGACGGGACCGCCCCCGAAGTAAAAATATCGCACAGCCCGGAATTCTTTTCACCTGATGCTGACGGTGAAAATGACTACCTGACAATAAACACCGGCATAAATGATAATGGGGAAATCGCGAGGTGGGAGACTGCCGTATACAATGAGAGCGGCATACTCTTTAAAAAATTTACAGGTAAAGGCCCTTCACCGGAAAGTTTCAACTGGGACGGGATTGGAGACAACGGCGAAACTGTTGAATCCGCCTCGGATTATAACCTGCAGTTTTTTGCAGTTGATGCGGCCGGGAATATTTCGCAGACAGCGAATGACCGGTTCGCAGTAGATATCCTTGTGATTGTTACAGAGCGCGGACTTAAGATGCGTATAAGCAATATAGAGTTCGCGTTCGGAAGCGCAGTGCTCAAAAAACGCGGTACAAAAATACTTGACCGTGTATACCAGATACTCGAAAAATATAAAAACTACAAAGTCGTAATTGAAGGGCACAGCGATGATATAGGCAGCGAGGAGACCAATCTTGCACTATCTGAAAAAAGGGCCCTGGCAGTGAGGGATTACCTTGTTAAAAAAGGAACAGACACTGAAAGACTGAAATATGTGGGTATGGGTGAAAGCAGCCCGTTCTATCCCAATACGAATGAAGAAAACCGGAGAAGAAACAGGAGGGTTGAATTCCTCCTGATAAAGGATAAAACTGAATAATGAAAAAGATGATGTTTGCCGATGTTGATGGCACATTCATGGATTTTAACACCTACAGCATGGAACTCTCCATGGAGGGGATTGAACTTCTTAAAAAAAACAAAATCCCCCTGGTGCTTGTATCCAGCAAAACTTTTGCCGAGATGACTGAAATAATGGATCAGGCCGGGCTCTATAATCACTTTGCCTTTGAAAACGGCTGCGGCATAGCCATACCTGACGGAAGCGGGGGCTATACAACAGAAGTTTCCGGCCCGGGTACTCCTATCCTTGAAAAACGTCTTGCCGAGATAGAGCATATCATGGAAAAGAAACTGATTTCTATCCTGTCGCTGACAGAGGCTGAGATCTGCTCGTATTCCGGGCTTGATATGCACAGGTCCGGCCTTGCGAAAAAGAGGATTGCCACTCTCCCGTTTATCACGGAGGACCGCAAATTATTATTCGACGGAGATATCGATGACCTGAATATCCGGCTGGCATGTACTGGCCTCGGAGTGACCAGGGGCGGCAGGTTCAACCATCTGCTCCCTTCCCGTGCCGGGAAGTCATATGCCGTGCGCAGAATATACAATTTCTACAACACCGGGGACGGTGTGAAAACAGCGGCCTGCGGAGACAGCTACAACGACCTTGGCATGCTTGATAATGTTGATGTAGGGTATATTGTGAGGAAACCTGACGGGTCGTTCATGCAAGGGACCGAGTTCCTGGTTACAGCGGGTATCGGCCCTGAGGGATTTACCGAAGCAGTGAAAGATTTTATAAAATTATTCCCGGGTTGAAATATGAATATACTGAGTGAAATTTTCGGATTACTGAAAGAGATTCTTTATACTATAGGACGTTTTTGCGCGGGACTGATCGGCAGGGCATTTGAATGGTTTATGGCGCAGTCATTTCTGGACAAAATGATAATCGGCAATATCGGCATAGCCTTTCTTGCGGTTGTCCTTCCCCTGGTCAAGTACTGGATGTGGGAGAGTTGGATCGGGGTGAATAATCCCATAGGCGTATACCTGATATTTATTTCAGGGATTATGTTTATCACTATAATTTTCAGGGGACGTTATGTAACAGCATTGAGGATCCTGGTTAATGCATGGTACCTGCTGGCGTTTCTTGTCAAGTGGTGGAACCACTCATTCTGCGCTACATCTTACCTGCTTACCTGGGGGTTTTTCTTTAATATTTTAGCACCGGTTATATTTATTGCCCTGTCGCTTCTTGTTCGGGCTTCGGAATAGCCGTTGGATGTTCCGGTTTCAAAAAATTCTTGATTTTTCAGACATATTTTTTTTACGGATTAATAATATCTGTGGAAACTTACCGCTGTTTAATATTTAACAAGGAGTGTTGCAAATGAGTAAAAAACAGTTTCAGACAGAGGTGCACAGGCTGCTGCACCTGATTATCCATTCTCTCTATTCTCATAAGGAGATCTTCCTGCGTGAGCTGATCTCCAACTCATCCGATGCCCTTGATAAACTGAAGTATCTAACACTTACAGATGAATCGTACAAGAGCATCAGTTTTGAACCGCGCATCGACATCAGTTTTAATCATGCAGAAAAAACCCTGACTATTTCCGATACCGGGATCGGCATGGACAGCACCGAGCTTGAAGAGAACCTGGGCACGATTGCACGTTCAGGGACGCGCAATTTTGTTCAGAGTATGACCGGCGATGAGAAAAGGGACTCGAACCTTATAGGCCAGTTTGGTGTGGGATTCTACTCGGCATTCATGGTTGCCGACAGGGTTGAGGTTGTTTCTAAAAAGGCCGGGTCGGACAATGCATTCAAGTGGATCAGCGACGGCAAGGAATCATTCGAAATTGAGGACGCACAGCGCGATTCACAGGGTACAACGGTTCTCCTGTTTCTTAATGATGAAGGTGAGGAGTACGCAAGCAGGTGGTCTATCCAGGGGATAATCAGGAAGTATTCAAACCACGTACCGTTCCCGATCTTCCTGCACTTTGAAGAGACAAAATTTGAAGGTGAAGAGAAGGATAAAAAAGAGGTTAAGGAACAGAAGGTTGAGCAGATCAACTCTGCGGCAGCTATCTGGAAAAGGCCCAAGAGCGAACTGAAAGATGAGGATTATCTGGAATTCTACAGGCAGATATCATACGATATCGAGGACCCTATGCTATACATGCACACGCAGGCCGAGGGTACGCTTGACTTTTCCACGCTCTTTTACATTCCGGGCAAGGCGCCCGTGGACCTTTTCAGGGCCGACTACAAGGCAGGGGTCAAGCTCTATGTCAAGCGCGTGTTTATTACAGATGACGAGAAGGAGCTCATGCCCACATACCTCAGGTTTGTCCGCGGTATAATAGATTCAGAGGACCTTCCGCTAAATGTGAGCAGGGAGATTCTGCAGCAGAACAAGGTGATGGCGAAGATCAAGTCATCGTCTGTGAAGAAGATCCTGGGCGAACTGGAATCTCTGAAGAACCGGGACAGGGAAAAGTATAACGCATTCTGGAAAGAGTTTGGGGTTCCGATGAAAGAGGGTCTTTACCAGGACTTTGAGAACAGGGATAAACTGCTCGAACTCATCATGTACAAAACTTCAGGCAAAGATGGATTTTCTACACTTTCAGAATACTGTGAGAGGATGGCGCCTGACCAGGGCGGTATATACTACATCACCGGCGGCAAGGAGACAGTGCTGCGCAACTCGCCGCTCCTTGAAATGTATAAAAATAAAAACATCGAGGTGCTGATACTCGATGACGAGATAGACGAGATAGTCATATCGGCAGTGCCGAAATTTAAAGATCATGAACTGAAGTCAGTAAACAGGAGCGATGCTGCTGAATCGCTGAAGACAGACGATGACAGGGAGCGCGAGAAAAAGATCGAGCCGCTCATCAAAAAAATCAGGGAAAAGCTCGGAGACAGGGTAAAGGATGTTGTGGCAAGCACAAGGCTCAAAGATTCTCCGTCATGCATTGTTGCGGATGAAAACGATCCTACGGTTCAGATGCAGCATCTGCTCAAGGCCATGGGACAAGCCGGCGGCATGCCTGAATTTAAACCGGTACTTGAAATCAACCCTGACCATGAAATCATCAAAAAACTGGAAGCGGCAACTGATGAATCTGTTGTGGAGGATATCAGCATGCTCCTGCTTGAACAGGCCATGTTTGTTGAGGGGATGGAACTTAAGGACCCCAATGCGTTCGTCGCAAGGCTGAACAGGGCGGTTAACAGGTCACTGTAGTTCAGTGCCCGTAACACCAGTGTGTAAAAGGGGGCTGTCTAAGAATAAAGCATTCTGCCTGGAATAGTGTCATTCCGGCTCTAAAGGCCGGTATGACTTTCGGGACAGCCCCTTGTTTATTTTTAAAGCTGTTTATCTCTTCTGGAATGTCATGACTATATTCCCTTTTTTATCAATAAATCCCCAATCTGTTTCTGTTTCAATTCTGGCAAGATCATCATGGAATGACCATGCCCTGATAAATTGAAAGTCTATTGCGACATTTCCGTTTTTATCAATGAAACCATACATGCCGTTTTTTCTGACACAAGCGAAACCCCCGGAAAACCAGTCAGATGATTCATATTGAAGTTCAATAACAATCTTCCCGCTATTGTCAATGAAACCATCTTTACCATTTTTATTGACCAAAGCAAGTCCTTCGCGGAACATGGAAGCACGTTCATACTGGAAATCCACAATAAGCCGTCCTTCGGTGTTGATATAGCCCCATTTTCCATTGCGGGCCACCGGCGCAAGCCCGTTTGAAAAATCTGAAGCATCATCATATTCCGTTTTGATTATTAATATACCTTCTTTATTTATAAAGCCGTATCTATTTTTATCTTTAAGGATTTTCACCTTTGCAAAGCCGCTGGAAAAACCGGTTGAAAAATCAAATTCTGTTTCAAAAACGATTTTTCCTTCCCTGTTTATAAAATCAACACGCCCTTTCCTTCCGTTTCTCCAGACTGGTGCAAGACCTTCATGAAAACTGCCACCCGTTGCGAACTGGTAATCGATGACAACATTTCCTTTTTTATCTATGTAGCCTACTTTACCGTCTTTCTTTACAGCTGCAAGGCCTTCTGAAAAAGGTTTATAATCATCAAAAGTTCCGGATGTTATCTCTTTGCCTTTACTGTCTATGAAAGAGTAACCTTCCTGTTTCTTTACACAGTAAAGTCCCTCAGAATAAAAATCCGAGGGTATATCGAGATAAACCGGGGCTATAACGACTTTCCCTTTTTTATCAATAAATCCCCATCCTTTATTTGTAGCAATTGGCGCTAGCTCTCCGGAAAAATTGAAGGGTTTAACATACCCGTAGAGATTTTGCCATTGAGTATTCGCGGCAGTTTTCGGCTTTGTGTTACCGGAATTAAATAACACTATGATTGAAAGAAATATTATTACAGCCGTAAATACTGATCTTCTTTTCATATAAAACCTTCTGATTTAATTGCATTGTACCTGTAGGAATTATTTATTTGAATGCTTTATAGATCATTTGTCAAGATCATAAAAAGTCTTTTTAGACAGACCTTAACTCTCTTCAGTAAAACGGGGAATTGCACCCGACATAGTGAGGATTTAACCGTTGACAATTGCCGATTACATAGTTATTTACTTTACAGATCGAACCATGATATTTTAAGGTGCTCACATGTCGGATAATATTGTAGATATAGTGCGGAACAAAAAGGCCAGGTTCGAGTACGAGATACTTGACACCTTCGAGGCTGGTATTGTGCTTAAGGGGACCGAGGTTAAGTCTATCCGCCAGAAAAAGGTAAGCATACAGGAGGCCTACGCTAAAATTACAAACGGCGAGGTCTTTATAGTGGGCCTGAACATCTCCATTTACGAAATGGGGAACAGGTTTAACCATGAACCACTGCGCGAACGGAAGCTCCTGATGCATAAACATGAGATCAAGCGGTTAACAGGAAAACTGCACGAGCGCGGCTACACCTTGATTCCTTTATTGCTGTATTTAAAAAACGGAAAGGTCAAGATCGAACTGGGGCTTGCGCGCGGAAAAACCACATACGACAAGAAGAGGACCATACAGGAACGCGACCTGAAAAGGGACATGCAGCGCGATATAAAGAAGTATATGTAGTAATCACAGGAAGTAAACTGTAGCAGCAACAGCCAGGATCACAAAAAGCATAACCGCAACAATCCTGTTCCTCTCCCTGTCCGGCAGGTACCGTATATTCTGCAGTTTGTATTTTACTTTAAGCAGGATGTTCACGAAATTGTTCCATGTAAATTTATTTAAAAGATTTGTAATTGATTTGGAGAAATTTTCAGCGGGGCCGGACTTTTTGTTTTCAGGCTTAAGGTCAAAGTTTCCTGTTTTGTAGAGAGTTGTATCGTCTGGGTCAATTACGGTATTGTATCCGCATGTGCAGAAAATTTTTATGCGCCCCTTGTCCAGGGGGAAGCGGATTTTTCTGCCGCATGACGGACAATCCTTTATATACTTCATGTATCTTCTAGAGCAGGTCCCTTACCTGGCTGGTCATTTCCGGGATCTTTGTGTACAGATCCTCAAGTTCCGCGTTTGAAATTTTCAGTATATCCAGTGCAGGTTTGCTTATCTGGTGATATAGACCGTCGCTGCCTATACCTATTCCGGCAAGTACACTTATGGCATTGGCAAGGTGAACGATTGCAACTTCAGGTTTGTATGGGGCAGGCGCGTTTTCGGGCTCTGTGTAATAACGGACTATTGCCCGTAAAACAAGCGGGAAGTTCCATTTTTCAAGGATTTTCTCGCTTATCTCCTGGTGGCTGTAACCCATGATGGATTTTTCTGCTTCATTAAAAGTAATGTTCTTTGTGTTCACTTCGTTAAGTATATCATTATACGTGTTTTGTACAAAAATCGCAAGGACAGTCTTCCCGACGTTGTGAATTATTCCACCGGTAAAGACAACGTCTGCTATATCTTTCCTGTTTTTCAGAAGCGCAATTTTTTTTGCAAGCGTGCCGACGAGAAGTCCCTGCTTCCAGAGTTCACCCCTGCCTAGGTCGTAACCTATAACCGCTTTGTCAAGGATTGGTTTTGCCGCAATCACCATGACTATATTTGTCACCTCTTTAATGCCAAGGGTGACTATTGCGCGGTCGATTGATGTAATCTCTTTCCCTTTACTGAAGTACGCCGAATTACAGAGCTTCAGGATATTTGTAGTCATTGTCTGATCTTTTGAAATTTGCTCTGCAACAGCCTTGAATGAAACTTCAGGATCATTGACCATGTTCAGTATTTTAGTTGCAACCTCCGGTATTGTGGGGAGTGCCGCAATGTTATTAATTGTTGATTCTATTCTCTGTTTGATATGTGCATGCATTTGAATTACCCCGGGTTACATTAAACCTTGTAGTACATTTTTTCCTGGCCATTGGCCTTGACTTTAAGATGACCGTCATCAAGAAAGAAATCTATAACACGGCCTGCGCAGCCGCCTGTGTCCTCGTCAAGAAGAGGTATCTGCAGTTTAGCCAGTATTTTTTTTGTTTCCTCAATATTCCGCTCTCCGATCTGCCCCAACGTGACAGACGCCTCGAATTTAAACATTGATGCTCCGCCGGCGATCTTCGCTGACATGAATTCCTTCTTTGCCCCCTCTTTCATTAAGAGTTGAACCATGTGGGGTATTGCAGTCTCGGCGAATTTTTCTATAGCCGTGCCGTTTGAGGTATCAACAGGCAGCAGGATGTGGGCAAGACCACCCACTTTTTTCAACCTGTCGTATATGCATATACCTACGCAGCTTCCAAGAATTGTTCTTAACACGGCAGTCCCGTTTGCTATCTTTACCTGGGCAACGCCGACGTTTATTAATGATCCGTCCATAACCTATCTCTGAATTTATTAGAATCTTTGGATGATAGAGCAGAAAATCTTATTTCATGCTCTATTTATTATAATATACTGAAAACTAGAACTATTACTATATATAATAGTTTTTTCCGGATTATCAGCAGAATAAATCAAGGCCGTTTATTGCAATGAAAATCCCGCCGCGAAGCAGGTTTGGAATTGCTACTGATTCTGTATTGGCATTAACTTTTGTAATTATTATTGTATTTGTCAAGGTTAATCGGTATTCTGATAAATATTTGTCAGGTTGTGGTAAATGAAAGCAGAAA